>ERZ761602.85-NODE-85-length-213340-cov-7.102492_pt1 | contig 213340 bp, 161 predicted proteins | sample MGYA00512165_ERZ761602 | MGnify/ENA primary metagenome ERZ761602 (study PRJEB28899, sample SAMN02445085) | bioreactor sludge metagenome | biome: EBPR sludge; isolation source: Thorneside wastewater treatment plant | place: Australia: Brisbane, Thorneside...
ACACCCACCAGCACCGCCACGCCCACACCGACGCCCACCGCGACGGCGACCGCGACGCCCAGCGCCACATTCACCGCCACCACTACCGACACGGCTACGCCTACCCTGACGCCGAGCGCCACACCGACTGCCACGGCTACACCCACCGGCACCGCTACGCCCACCGTCACAGCGACTGCGGCAGCGGCGAACAGCCTGGCGAACGGCGGTTTTGAGGCCGGCACCGCGCCCTGGGTCTTCTGGATCAACCCCGGCGGCGGTGGCCAAGGCAGCCTGAGCGCGGCGGCGCCGGCCTGGGCCGGCAACGCCAGCGGGATGCTGACCATCGGGCGCGTGCCCACAGACCGGAATATGCAGCTTTACCAGGCCGGCGTAACGCTGCTCCCCAACACCCGCTATCGCCTGAGCCTGGCTGCCATGTCCACCACCGGGCATGATCTGTGGGTGCAATTGCTCAAACATGGCGCCCCCTACACCAACTATGGCTTGAGCAAAACCTCGCTGGATCTCACCAGCCAATGGCAGCTGTACACGCTGGAGTTCACGACCGCCAACTTCTCCAGCGCCGTCGCCGATGGGCGCCTGATGGTGTTCCTGGGTGATCACGCCCGGGCGGGCGATGTTTATTATCTCGACCAGGTGCAGTTAGCCGTGGCGCCCGCCCCGACCGCGACCCCGACCCGCACGCCGACGCCGACAGATTAGTCGCCGCCCACCGGCCCCGCCCAAAGAAAAGGCGCCTCGGTAAGCGAGGCGCCTGGCTCGAGATCATATTGAGCGGGGTGTGACCATATCTGGTTGAGGCGCCCGGCCCTGGCCACCAAGCGAACCGGCCGGCCCGGCCAACGACGCCCGTTGGCCCCTCGGTCATTCCGGTGAACCATGGCCCCCGCAGCGGAGCGAAGTGGGGAGCCGGAGTCCAGGCGATTTCGCCACGAACTGGGCCCCGGCTGGAGTTTACCCCGGCGAACCATGGCCCCCGCAGCGAAGCGAAGTGGGGGACCGGGGCCGGGGTGACGCCAACCCATACGGAAATCGCAACCAGTTTGGTCACACGCGGTTGATGTGACCGCCGCCGCTCAGAAGTTACTCTGCGCGTCGATCATGCCGTTATCCCGCGCCACCTGATCGAAGTAGCGATAGCCCAAGAACGCCACCAGGCCAAAGACCACGGTGATGCCGCCCAGGATGCCGAACAGCTGCCCGTTCGAGAAGGCGGCCAGCGTGGGGAAGGCGGCCGCCCCGGGGCCCAGCACCGCCCGGCGCAGCAACTCCAGCCAGTAAGTCAGCGGCAGCGCGAACCCAATCGGCTGCAAGAAGCTCGGCAGCACGGTCAGCGGGAAGATCGCGCCGCTGAACAGGTACAGGGCCGCCGCCACCGCGTCGCCCACAAACCAGGGCTCGGTCCGCAGGGTCATCGTCCAGGTGCCGATCAGGACGCCCATAAACGTCAGGCAGACGATGCCCAGCGCCAGCGCCCCCAGGAAGAGCGGCCAGTCCACCGTGAGCGGGTTGAACGGCACCCGGAAGAAGAGCGCGCCGGCCCCGAGGGTGATGACCACGGCGATGGTGCCGGTGATGAAGCGCGCCACCGCGCGCCCGAACAGGTAGATCGGGATGCTGACCGGCGCGATGTAGATGTACTTCAAGGAGCGGTAGCGCTCGCGGTCGTCCAGGATGGAGTAAGACGCGCCGGCCATCACGGCGCCAACATAGATATAGAAGGCGTTGCCGAGGTAGATGTAAGCGTAGATCGGCGCGTCGGCGCCCGCGCGCGAGACGGCCTGGTACATGAACACCAGGATCAGCACACTGGCCACCGGCTTCACCACTGAGAAGACCAGGAACAGGAACGGGTCGGTCCAGTTGGACTCGATCTGCCAGCCCAGCCAGGCGGCCGGCACAAACGAGCGGCGCAAGGTGTTTAGCATAGAAGTCTCCCGGGGCGGGCTAGTGCTCCGCCCAGCGGCTGGCGATGGACAGGCGTCGGCTGGTGCCGGTTGGGCGCAGCGATGCCCGTCCAGCTTGTCCAGGTGGACGCGGCACTACCGCCGCCGATCCGTCAACGTGCCTTCTTCGATGGCGCGGCGCTCCATGTAGCTCAGCCAGAATCTGGCCGCCGCCACAAAGCCCACGGCCAGCACCAACAACACCGCCACTTCCACTTGCACCGGCAGGAACCCCAGCGCGGGACCGGTGGCGAAGACCAACTGGCGCATGGCATCCATCCCCAGCGTCAGCGGCACGATCGACGCCGACATGGCGATGGCGAAGCCGAAGCTGCGGATGGGGAAGTAGAACCCGGACAGGAAGTAGATCGGCTCCTGCAGCGCCACCGAGATCTGCCAGGCCTCGCGCCCCCACAGCAAGAACAGCGACGCCAGCAGCATCCCCAGCCCGTACAGGGCCGTCATGGTCAGGACGAACACCACCAGCAGCTGCAGGTAGCTGGACACCTGGAACTGGATGCCGAACAGCAGGCTGCCGAGCACGGTGATGATGACGGCGCGCAGCGTGGTGGCGAACATGCCGCCCAGGGCCATGCCGAGCAGGATGGCCATGAGCGAGTTCGGCGCCATCACGTACAACGCCAGGTTGCCGCTCTCTTTTTCCCAGTACAGCTGCGACGCCATCGACCACATCACGTTCAGCCAGAAGGCCGTCATGGCCCCGCCCATGACCACGAAGCCGATGTAGTCCTCCGGCGCCTGCATGGCGCGGTAGACATAGATGTAGCCGACCGTCGCCAGGAAGGGCAGAAAGGTCTCAAAGAAGATCCAGGCCTTCTCGCGCTGCTGGCCCACCACGCGCGGATAAGCCCGCGCCACGATAGTCCGCAGGAAGAGCCGCCAGCCGCGGTCGGGGGGTCTCGTATTCACCAGGGTCGTCATCGCGTCCTCCGGCGCTCAGTCGCCATGCTTCTCGGCCTCGGTCATGCTCATGCCGACCACGTCCACGAACACGTCTTCCAGGGTGGGTTCGCGCTTCTGCAGGCTGATGATGCTGGCGTTGTGGGCGGTCAGCGCGCCGATCACGCCGCTGAGCGCGCTGTCGGCTTCCAGGCTCAGATCCAGGGCCGAGAAGCCGTCGTGCGGCGCGTGCAGCACCTTGCGCACACCCGGCAGCGTCTGGAACGTGGTCAGGGCGCCGTTGACCAGCGGGCTGGTCTCCAGCTTAAAGAGCGCTTCCCGCTGCAGGCGCCGCTTCAGGTTGGCGGGCGTGTCACAGGCCAGGACGCGCCCGGCATTGATGATGGCCACCCGGTCGCACAGCTCGTCGGCCTCGGCCATGTAGTGCGTGGTCAGCAGGACGGTGCGGCCGGCCCGCTCGGCCATCCACTGGCGCACGAAACGCCGGATGTCGCGGCTGGCGCCGACATCCAGGCCGAGCGTCGGCTCGTCCAGGAAGACCACCTCCGGGTCGGTCAGGAAACCGCGCACGATGTTCATCTTCTGGCGCAGCCCGGTCGAGAGATCAGAAGTCTTGGTATGGGCGCGGTCGGCCAGGCCCACGATCTCCAGCAGCGCGTCGATGCGGGCGTGCGTGGTCTGGGTATCCAGCCCATAGAACTGGCCGAACATCCACAAGTTTTCGCGCACGGTCAGCAGGCCGTAGCCGGATGACTCGCCGCCGCTGACCATGTTGATGCGCGGCCGGACCTCCGGCGCCTGCCGGGCGACGTCGTAGCCGGCCACCAGCGCGCGGCCGGTGGTGGGCGCCAGGAGGGTGGTCAGGATCTTGATCAACGTCGTTTTGCCGGCGCCGTTCGGGCCAAGCAGGCCGAACAGCTCGCCGCGCGGCACGTCCAGGTTGACGTCCGTCAGCGCCACGCGCTCACGGGCCTCGCCCTTCTTCACCGCCCGGATCTTGTAGACACGGCCAAGGTTTTCGACGCGGATCGCCTGTGGGTCAGACATACTTGCCTCCTCCGAGCTGGTTCGAAGACTATAGCACAAATGTTTTATAACCGATCAGCCAGTTTCCGGAAATAAAAAGCGGGCGCTGGCGCGCCCGCGGCTCAGATCGCTCTTGAGCTCGGTCCTGTCACAGGCGGCAAGCAGAGAAGGGCGGCCAAGCGCCGGCCAACCGGCCGGCACCGCGTCCCATGTCATAGGCCTCAACCAGGGTGAGCTTGAACACGCTGTTGCGATCCTGTCTTTCCAGAAAGGGCAAAACCCGACTGTAGCGGCAGTCTACCACAAAGAGATGGGTCTAAAGATCAGCCTTTCGCCGGATTTCTGGCGGGCGGCTACAGATAGCGGCGCAGCAGGCGATAGCCGAACTCGCTGGCGCGCAGCCGCCAGGGCGCGGGCACCTGCACGTTGCGGCCCAGCTCCACCAGTTCGCCGCCGAACTTGGCCTTGAACTTGCGCGGGCCGTAATCTTCCTCTGGCCGCCCGGCCCCGCCGAAGTCGAAAACCGTGTAACCGTTGGCGCGCGCCCAGGTGATCACATGCCAGATCAGGGCCTCCATGGGCGCGTACGCCGCGAACTGGCGATCCGTGCCGGCGTACCAGTCGATGACGCGGTCACGCCAGGCCAGCGCCAGGCAGGCGCCGACGGCGCGCCCGTCGGCCCGCGCCAGGAAGACCTTGAGCTGGCCGGCCGGCCCGAGCACGTCGAAGGCGGCCTCAAACAGGGAGGGATGGGCCAGCGGCACTTGCGCGCGCGCGTACACGGCCTCCAGCAGCGCGTACGCCTCGCCCAGCTGCGCGCGCTCGGTGACCTCGGTGATGACCGTGCCTTTGTTGCGCGAGGTGCGGATGCTCTGTTGCCCGCTCTTGCTCACCCGGCGCCACAGGGCGTCCTCGCTCTGGGTCAGGTCCACCAGAAAGTTGAGGTGGTTCTCGTAGCGGAAGCCGTGGGCCTGGAGCACCGCCTGCGCCTCCGGCTGGACGCAGACGTTGCGCAGCTCAGTGAACAGCACGCCCCCGCCCGCGCGCCGCCGATAGGCGGCCAGCAGCTCGGCCAGCGCCGCCGCCCCGGCCGGGCCGGGCGCCGCCAGCGCGCCGCCGTAGACGATGGCGCGCGTGGTGAAGGGCCGCGCCAGGTTGTTGAGCAGCGTCACCTCCACCGGCAGCAGCAGCGCCAGCGGCTCGGCGCCGTCCACGGCCGCCCACAGCGTCGGCCGGTGGCGCCGGACGCGGGCCAGGGCCTGAAACATCTCCGGTGTGTGGTAGACGTTGCTCTCGGGATGCGCCTCGATGAAGCGGCGCCAGGCCGCCTCGGGAAGCGTGTTGACGATGGCCAAGCTCATGCTGTCTGCTTTCTGGGGCGGCGGCGCCGGGTTCAGCGCTCCACCAGCCGCAGCCCGTAGTCCCACAACGTCAGCGCGTCGATGTCGCCGGTGACGGCCAGCGCGCTGCGCGCCCCGGCCGGCCAGCGGCCCAGCCGCACCAGCGGCGTCCCCGCCGCCTCGATCTCGTCCAGCAGCGGGCGCTTGTCTTCACCCACGAAGGCCGGCCGGTCCAGATAGAGGTCATAGCGTTCGCGCTCGTCCGTTACCTCCACGCCGTACCCCTGCTGGCGCAGAAAGCTGACCAGCGCGTCCGCGGTCCGCGGCGACGCGCCCAGGCATGGGCGGCGGGCGGCGCGCACGGTGAAGGCTGGCGCGGCGATGCGCTGATAACCGTCGGCCCAGGCGTGGGTGTCAGCCTGGACCTCGACGGCCCGGGCCAGCACGGTGGCGTCCGCCGGCCCGGCTACGGCCACCTGAAAAGCGCCGTCGCCGGCCGGCGTGACTGTCAGCGTCGCCGCCGCTCGGCTGCGCCACCAATCCGCGATCTCGTCCAGGCGCGCGATCCAGACGCCCGGCTGCCGGCCGCGCGCTTCGGCCAGCACCGCCTGCAGCGCCTCCAGGCACAGCGTCGTGCGCTCCGGGTGCAGGCCGACCGTGAACAGCTCGCCGCGCTCGTGCGAGCGCCGCAGGCTGGCCAGCCACAACCGCCGCATCGGCGCGGCCTCGCTCAGGGCCAGGCGCTCCACCAGCGATTCGTCGTCCGGCAGGCTGTAGGGCAGACGCACCAGCGCGCCATCCAGCTCGGGGACAACCGGATAAAGCTCGGCCGGCCGCGCGTGGAAGAACTCTTTGACGTGGCGGTAGGCCGCCGTTTCGGGGATGTCCAGGACGTCCCAGGCATAGGCCGGGCTGGCGTCGTAGCTCAGCCCCAGCTGGCGCAGAACCGTCAGCGTCTCGGCGTTGTAGCGCAGATACGGGCCGCGAAAGCCGCGCAGCTGCAGGCCGGCCTGCTCGAAGACCTGCCGGGCCGCGCTCAGTTGAGCAGTCTGCGCGGCCTCGCTCAACTGCGAGTGATCGACATGTTGGTAGCCGTGCATGGCGAACTCCACGCCGCGCGCCTGGTAGGCGCGGATCAGGGCGGCGTGGCGGCGCAGAACCACGGTCGTGATCGGCAGGGTGGCCCGGCAGCTGTACTGTTCGGTCAGGTCGGCCAGCCGGCCCAACTCCCGGTCCAGACGCGCGGACGTCAGGCCGTAGCGTTCCACCAGGCTGGCGCCGCGCCGGGCCAGGGTGAGGACGCCTTTGCCTTTGAAGGCGATGCTCAATGGATTCATGCGGGGTTACAAGTGCTCACAGCCAGCGCCGGTACACGGAGGCGTAGGCCTCTTTCTGGCATTCCCAGCGGTAGCGCGTATAGCGCTCTTGCGAGTTAGCCACCAGCTCGCGCCGGCGGGCCGGGTCGCCGGCCACGGCCAGGATGACGCGGGCCAGGTCGGCCGGATCGCCGGGCTCGAAGTAGGCCAGGCTGGTCTCATCGAAATAAGCCTGGACGGCGCGCAGCCGCGAGGCCAGCACCGGCTTGCCGAAGGCCAGGAAATCGTACATCTTGCCAGTGTGCACCAGGTGGGAATAGGGCGAGGCCTTCTGGGCCACGATACCGGCGTCCGCGCGCGCCAGCTCCTGCACCAGCCCGGCTAACGACAGGTAGCCCAGGTACCGCACGCGCTCCTGCAAGCCCAGCCGTTCCACCAGCGCCAGGAACTCCTCGCGATACGCGCCGTCACCGGTGATGATGAGCTGCAGGCCAGGCAGCTGATCCCGCAGAGCGTGCACGGCCTGGACCATCGTGTCGTGACCGTAGCGCTCCTCAATGGCGCCGTGGCAGATCAGGCGGAAGCCGTCCCCGTTCGACGCGGCGGACGTGGCCGGGGGCGCGCCGAATAGCCGCGGGTCCGGCGTGTTGAGCACCACCGTGATCTTGGCCGGGTCTGCGCCGTGGGCCACCAGCGTCTCTTTGAGCGACTCGGTGACCGTGATCACGGCGTCGGCGTAGCGCACGGCCCAGCCGGCGATGACGCGCAGAATCCGGCTCGGCCAGGGCGACGTGAACTTGGTCGCCCACAGCTCCGGCATCGGCTCGTACATCTGCAGGGTGACGCGCGCGCCGAGCAGGCGCGGCAGCAAGGTGGCGAACACCAGGAAGTCCGGCATGGTGTTCACCTGGATCACGGCGAAGGGCCGGCGCAGGTGGGCCGCGGTCAGCGCTCCGGCCGCCAGGCAGAAGAAGGCCAGGTACTCGAACAGGTTGCGGGCCGCGCCGCGCTTTTCGCGCTTGAGCGGCAGGCGGTGGACGGTGACGCCCTCGACGACGGCCTCCGCCGCCTCGCCGGCGTTGCGCAGACAGTACACGTCCACGTCAAAACCCAGGTCCCGCAGGGCTTCGGCTTCGCGCCGGACCAGCATATCGTCCGGATAGTAGAGCAGGCGCACGAGCGCGGCGCGCTTGGGCATGGGCCTCACCGCCGCTCGACGCGCGCCGCCAGTTCGGCCAGCGTCGCCACGGCCGTCTCCCACTGGCGCCGGCGTTCTTCCTGCAGCAGCCGGATCTCGGCTGAGAGCTGGGCGTGCTCAGCCTGCATGCGCAGCACGCCGGCACGGATGCCCTCGGCGCTGTTGTCCACATGCACGGTGCCGCGATGGAAGGTCTCGCGCAGGAAGGGCCAATCCGAAGTGATGACGGGCTGATCCACCCAGACCGCCTCGCAGGCGCCGCGCTGGTTGGTATGGTCCTCGGTGGTCAAGGCCATCACGGCCTGGGCCGAGCGCAGCAGCCCGTAGTAGCGGTCGTCCGGCAGGAAGCCGGTCAGGTGCAGGTTGGCGGGCAGGTCCTTGGGCAGGCGTTTGAAGCCCTGGACCGGGTCGCCGGTGACGTAGAAACCGACCTCGGGCAGGGCCCGCGCCGCCGCGATCACGGCGTCCAGCGGCTCATCCGGCGCGAACGAGCTGACCAGGACGACGTTGAAGGCGTGCTCGAACGGGTACGGCGGGCCGACCGGCAGATCGCTGGGCACGTCGGTGATGACGTGGCTGGGCGCGCCCCAACTCTGGACGACGCTCTGCAGGTGGGCGTTGGTCACCAGCGTGGTCAGGGCGCGCCGCGCCAGCCAGCCGTGCAGGCCCCACGACCACTGCCAGAGCGGGCCCTGGACGGCGTCGGTGTGTGAGTCGATGACCAGGCCGGCGCCGGTGAGCGCGCAGTACAGCCAGGCGAACAGGGGCGCAAAGATGGGCGGGTTCTGGACGATGACCAGGCGCGGCCGCTCGCGGAAGAGCGTCACCAGGGTCAGCACCGCCTGGGCCGCGTAGCGCAGCGGCGCCAGGTAAGGCTTCATCTTGAGGACGTGGATGCGCCGCAGCGGGATGCCCAGGCGCTGCGCCATCAGCTGGCTGCGCCGGGAGTGGCTGGGCTTGGCCCAGGCCAAAAACAGCGCCCGGAGTTCCGGGTGCCAGGGTGCCGGGCGTGAGGCCGCGGCTGCCGCCAATTGATCCATCACAGGGGGACCTCCTCCGACAAAAGCACGGTCGGCGGCGTCACCCGGACTTAAGTACCCGGCCTGCCGCGCAGACGACCACTTGCGAGTCTACGCGGAGCCGGGGCCGATCGCCAGAAGGAAATAGAGGCTATTCCCCCGCGGCCGAAGCCGGCCTCAATCGGGGACGCAGTCCACGGGGCCGAGCGTCAGCACCCGCAGCCGGTTGAGCGGAATCTTGAGCAGGTCGGTCTCCTTGAGCACGCTGGCCCACGGATCGCCGCCCGACTTGCCGTAGAACGACTCGGCGTAGAGGGTGATGTAGGACGCGCCGCCGTCGCCCAGGATCAGGCCATACTCCTGCATGGCGCGGGCGATGACCTTGGCGGCCGGCGTCAGCCCGAGCGTGTCCAGGTCCAGCGTTGGGTCGAGCTGCAGGCGCGCCCCGAAGGGGATGGAGTCTGGATCGTCGCTGTTGTTGCCGTTGGTGCTGGCCGGGTAGACCAGGCACGACATCGGCGCATCGTAGTTAAACACCAGCGCGTGCTCAATCCGGCCGGCCTTGACCTCGTCCAGGTACACCAGGCCGCCGGCCAGCGGCAGGCCGGAGGCGCGGGCGCTGCCTTTGCCGCGCGGGCGCACGCCTTCGCCGAACAGGTCGAAGCTGGCGCCGTAGCCAGCCGACCACGAGCCGTCGTTGTTCTTCTTGGCGCGCCAGAAATCCCAGGCGCGCGTCCGGCCCGCGTCGATGACCATCATGTGGCCCTGGCTGGCCGGGTCTGGGACGGCATTGGCCGGGATCGGTACGCTGGCCAGGTCTTTGCAGCTGTTCGGCGCGCACGAGACGCTGACATACGGCGTGCTGGCGTCCGCGCGCCAGATCGGCACCGTCACGTCGTACAGGTTGATCCAGAAACCGCTGATCGGGGTCACCGCCAGCAGCTGGTTGATCATCACGCTCGAGCGCGGATCGACACTGGCGTTGGACGCGATCCGGACGTTCCAGGGGCTGGTGTCCGCGAACGGCCGCCACGTCTGCGGGCGCGTGCGGATCACGGGCAAGAAGAGCTGCTGGGTGGCCGTTTCACCGGACTGCGCGGCGGCGGTGAGGCCGTTGATCACGGCGAGCGCCAGGACGCCAACGGCCATGATCAGCCCACGCTGCGACAGGAACCCGGGTTGCCAACGCCGCTGAGGACGGACTTGGGGGGACATACTACTCGCCTCCCTTCGGCTTATCGAAGTCGGGCCGATAGTAGTACAGTTCCCAACTCCCGACCACGAGATTTTTACTGACCGGGTCCAGGTCAATATCATTGACCGAGCGCATCTGAAAAACATCGTCGCTCAGCGCCCGCCAGCTGGCGCCGCCATCCCGCGAGACCAGCACGCCGACGCCCATCCAGGGGCTGGCGCTGTGCCCGAGATAGAGACCATCCGGATCCAGCGGGTCGAATTTCACAGCGCGCAGCGTGGCCTGATAGCGCTCGCGTGCGAAGCCGCTCAGGGCCAGTTCCGGGAGCCAGGTCCGCAGCTGCGCGCGGGTGAAGACGGGCTGCCACGTCCCGCCGCCATCGACGGTGAGCAAGGCGCCGACGGTGTTGGCGCCGACCAGGATGCGGCGCGGGTCGCTGGGGAAGACGTCCACGGCATACAAGCGGCTTTCCGTCGGCCGGGTCGAGCGCCAGCGCGTCCCCCCCGCCTCGCCGATGAAGACGCCGCCTTCCTGCGTGGCCGCCACCACGACCTCCGGGCTGGTCCACGAGACGGCCAGATCGATCGGGCGCTCGGTCAGCGTCAGCAGTTCGGCCCAGTGCGCGCCGCCGTCATCGGTCTTATACAGCGCGCCGCCGCCGGCCTCCAGGTCCAGGGCCAGGTAGGCCACCGCCGGATTGAGGGCGCTCACCGCCACCGCGGTCGCCTGCCACTGCGGCGCGTCCGTGCTGGAGGGCGGCAGGCCAGTCACGATCGGACGCCAGGTCTGGCCGCCGTCCTCAGTCTTGTTGACGGCGCTCTGGGTCTGCCCGCTGGAGCCAACGCCGGCCGCGTAGATGGTCTGCGGCGCGCGCGGCGCGATGGCGAAGTCGGCGGCCCCGACCGGGCGCGTGCCATCGGCGGTGGTGAAGCCCGCGTCGATCAGGCGCCAGGTGCGGCCGCCGTCCTCACTTTTCCACGGCGGCGAATCCAGCAGGCCGAGGTAGATCACGTCCGCGTCGTCGGGCGCCAACGCCACCGCCTGGATCTCAATGTTGCCCAGGCCGCGTGAGCGGATCTGCCAGCGCTCGCCGGCCCGGTCGTACCGGTACAGACCGCGCCAGGTGCCAGCCAGGAGCGTGCCGTCCGGGGCCGCGGCCAGCGCCCACAGGTTGGAGAAGTCCTCAAACCAGAACGGCGTCGCCGCCTGTTCGTGGGCCATCCGTGCCCAGGTGTCGCCGCCGTCCCGCGAGACGAAAACGCCGGTCACCGAACCACGCCACGGCCCGGCGTACAACGTCCGCGCGCTCGGGTCGGCCGGATCAAGCAGCAGCACCGTGAAATCCAGGCTGGTGGCTTCCAGGCCGCGGTTGATGGCGACAAAGGTGGCGCCGCCATCCGTGCTGCGGAAGAGGCCCTTATCCGCCGGGTCGCCGCCGGCCCATTGGCTGTAGAAAGTGTTCGTGGCGACGTAGAGCGTGCCGTCCGGGGCGACGGCGATATCGCTGATGGTCGGCAAGGGGAGGCGCGCCCGCCAGCTTTCCCAGGTGCGGCCGCCATCGCCGCTGAACCAGAGGCCGCCGCCGTAGGTGCCGGCGTAGAGTATCTCGGGCGAAGTCGGATGCTGGCGCAGCACCCAGATGTTCTGGTCGGCCAGGCCCAACTGCGTAAAGGTGCGGCCCTCGTCCTGGCTGCGCCACACACCGCCGCGCGGATCAGCTGTGCCGGCGTCCTCATCCCAGCCGCCCACGTAGAGCACGTCGCTGAGCCGGTCGCCGTCCGCGTCGAAACGGCCGGGGTCGGCCGGATCGTACGGGATCAGCAGATTGCGTGTGCTGGGCCATTGGCTGAGGCTGAAGCTGCGGCCGGCGCCCAGGCCCTCCGCGTACACAATCTCCCAGTGGGCGCCGCCAGCACGGCTGCGGTACAGCTCGCCGGTGGCCGGGTCGTCGCTCCAGCTCGGGCGCTGCGTGTAGACCTCCGCCGCCACGTAGACGGTCTCCGGGTCGAGCGGGTCCAAGACGACGGTGGCCAGTTTGCGGTTGCCGAGGTTGTGGTTGCTGGCCGCCCAGGTCAGGCCGCCGTCGGTGGTCTTCACCAGGCCGCCGTTGTCGGTGGCGGCGTAGGCGATGAGGCTGTTGGTGGGGTGGAGCGCGATCCCGGTCTGGCCGCCGCCGCCCTCGAGGGTCAGGCGCGTCCAGGCCGACGATCCGGCAGGCGCCAGCGGCGTTGCCGTGCGCAGACTGCCCCCGGCCGCGCAGCCCGCCAGCGCCAGCGCCAGCAGCCCTGCCGCCGCCGGCCGGATCAACGCGGGGCTCCAGCCACCGGCGGCAGCGCCGCGACCAACAGATCGCGCAGGCGCTGGATATTGCGCTCGATGTCGAACTCACGCTCGACCGTGGCGCGGCCCGCGTCCGTCAGGCGCTCGGCCAGGGCCGGGTCATCCCACAGGCGCGCGAGCGCGGCCGCCAGCGCGGCCGCGTCGCCGGGCGGCACCAGCAGGCCGTTGTCGCCGTCCCGCACCAGCTCCGGGATGCCGGAGAGCCGCGTGCCCACCACGGGCACGCGCATGGCCATGGCTTCCAGCAGCACGTTGGGGATGCCGTCGCGGTCGGCGTTCCCGGCCTCCACGCTGGCGAGCGCGAACACGTCGGCCTGGGCGTAGCGCGCCAGCACCTGGTCATGCGGCTGCGCGCCGGATAGATGCACGACGTCGCCCAGATCCAGTTCCGCGATCAATGCCTCCAGCGCCGCGCGCTGCGGGCCTTCGCCGACGATGTCGCAGACCAGCGCGTAGCCGCGCTCGCGCAGCAGCCGGCAGGCTCGCAGCAAATAGGCATGGCCCTTCTTCTCGCGCAGCTGCCCCACCGACAGGATGCGGCGCGGCCCGGCCCCGCCAGCGCTGCGCCTGGCCGGCTGAAACCGCTCGAGCTCCAGGCCGTGGTAGATCAGGGCCACCGGCTGGCGCTCGCGGCCGGCCGCGACGGCGGTGAGGTGGGTCTGATTGAAGCCGGTGCAGGTGGCCACGAAGGCGGCCGCCGCGATCTTCTCGGGCAGCAACACGGGAGCCACGTAGATGTCGTTGGCGTGCGCGAACAGGCTGTAGGGCACACCGAGCAGGCGCGCGGCCACCAGCGCCACGGTCGCGGCCCGGTCGGCGAAGTGGGCGTGCACCAGGCCGACCTCGGCCCCGGCCAACTGGTCGGCGGCCAGCACGCCGACGAGGCCATGGGCCAGCGTCTTGAAGCGCGCCGCCAGCGCCGGGTGCGGGCTCAGAAACAGCGACAGCAGCGTACCCAGCAACTGGCCGGGCCGCCGCCACAGCCAGCGCAGCAGCGCCGCCGCCAGGCGGGCCGGGCCGGCTGGCAGAAGATATTGAACACCGCCCACAGACGGCCGGCCGGCCGGCCACTCGTGCGCGTCCGGCTGACGGATGGAGAGTACGCGCAGGGCCAGCCCGCCGCGCTGCAGCGCGCGGATCTCGCGATCGATGAAGGTGGTGGTCAGCAGCGGATAGGTGCCGATCACATAGGCGATAACTTTCGCTCCGGCCGGCGAAGCGGCAGGGCTGGTGCTCATACAGGTTTTCCTTCGGCCGCGAAAGCACGCTCCACCAGGGCGGCCGGCTCGGCGGCGTCTAGCCGGCTCCGGCCGGCGGACAGGTGCGTGCCCGCCCAGACGGCGCCGGCGGCCGGCTCGGCGGCGGCCAGGTTCCAGCGCGCCCAGCTCAGCGCGGCGTCCGTCTGGCAGCGGCCGGCTTGCTTGACGTGGCGGCCAGGGCGCGCGTCCAGGATAAGCTCATCGCGCCAGGCCCCGCCGTCCACGGCCAGCGCGCACACGCCGGCCTGGTCCACGGACAAGGCCGTGAGCGCGGGCGGCGGCTGGCCGGCGGCGAGCGGCGCCAGGATCGTCACCAGGCGGGCCGGCGCCTCCGTCGTCAGGCTGTGGGTGAGCACCGGGGCCGCCTGCTTCTCGCCGGAACGGAAAGACACCCAGCCTTCGTCCACCCGCACGCGCAGGCCGGGCTGAGCCAGCGGGAGGATGGCCAGGCCGCCGGCGTGGGCAGCGCCGGTGTCAGCGGCCACTGTCACGGCCGTCTCCGGCGGCAGATGAAACAGCGCTTCGAAGGCGTGGCGGCCGGCGCCTGCCAGATCGTCGACGATGAGCCAGTAATCGGGCTTGACGAACACGACCCGGCGGCGATGGCGGACGCGGCCGGGCAGCCGCTGGTAGCCGTCGTGCTCGGCGTCGATCCAATCCAGGCGCTCGCCGCTGGCCCAGGCGCGCACTGTGACGCGGGCCGGCCGCCAAACGCGGCCTTCGTCCAACAACTCCGATTGATCCTGACCGTCCACGACCACGGTGTTGTGGGCGCGCGTGCCGCGGAACCACTGCCGCCAGCGCCGGCCGAGGTGATAGCTGTAGACGCCGGAGTCCACCAGGCGCGGCTGGCCGTCCGCGAACACTTCCACGCTCAAGGCATCGGCGTGGCCGTGGCCGGCCGCCAGCGGGTAGCCGAACGGCCCGCAGTCCAGCGCCAGGTAACGGCCGGCGGCCTGCCAGCCCGTGCGCAGCACGGCATAGCCGCCTTCGCGGAAAAGCCGCGACGGCGCCGGGGCCGCGGCCGGCAACGCCTCCCAGCGGCGCGCGCCCTCCGTCCCCACCAGCCACACCGTCATGGCCTCCAGCCGCGCGCCCGGCCGCTTCAACTCGGCCCGGCCCAGCCAGGCGGCCGCGGCCTCGGCCACCTGGAAGCGGATGTGCGGATCGCCGTGGGCCGAATCGCCGAACAGCGGCAGGCGTCCATCCGGGCGCTGCAGATGCAGCTCGAAGGCCGCCAGCTGCGGCAGACGCTCGGCCAGGGCCGCGGGCACGGGCGCCGCGTTCATGTCCAGCAGGCGCGCCAGTTCCAGGAGTTCGCCGGCCACCAGCCGATGGTAATGCGGCACACGCTCGGCGTGGGCGCCGTCCGCGCAGGTCTGGCGCCTGACCTCGCGCTCCAACAGGGCCAGCCCGCGCGCGCGCCAGCGCTCGGAAGCCGCGAACTCCGGCAGCAGCAGGCCGAGCATGGCCAGCGCCTTGACCTCCAGCAGGAGGTGGTTGTTGGGGACGTGCAGCTCCAGGCAGGCGTCCAGGTAGGCGCCGTGCATCCACAGGCCGCGCAGAAAAAGCGCATGCGCCGCCGGGGTCAGGGCATCGGCGGCCAGCAGCAGGTGATAGGCCCACAGCCAGGTGGTGATGCGGCAGGCCACTTCAAAGGGATCAGACCAGTTCGGGTGGGCCTCGTCGGCCGGGTTGGCGGACAGCCAGTCCGCCAGCAGCTCGGCACAGGCGGCGGCGTAACGCGCCTCGCCGGTGTACCACAGCGCCTGGCCGAGCGTGACGAAGTAAAAGTGGCGGTTGAGGTCCCAGCGCCAGTCGGTGTTGCCGTCGGGCTGGTGCGTCCAATCGACGGCGCCGGCAAAGGTTACCGGGGGCTGGCCGCGAAAGGCGAAGGTGCGCCGGACCACCTGATCGGCGGCGGCCACGGTCGCGGCCACGGCCTCGGCGCCGACAGCCGCGCTCAGGCTGGCGCGCTCAGCCCAGGTGACGCAGAAGCGGGGCCGGGTGCGGCGGCGGAAGTGCTCCAGCAGCAGCGGCTCGGAAGTTTCAGCCGCGGCCTGGGCCAGGGCCGGCGAGCGAGGGTCGAATTGGCCCCAGAAAGCCGAGGCGGGCTGACGCCAGGGGCGCGGGAGCCAGCCGCGCGCGCGCGCCCACCGCCGCGCATACCAGCCCAGGAAAGCGCCGACGAAGGCCGGGCCTTTGTCCAGGAACAGCCAGGCCCGCCGGGCGCGATAGCGGACGGAGTCAAGCAGGGGCATAACCGGCGCGGCGGCGGGCTTCAGGCTCCCACCGGCTCGTCGTCCACAAACAACCGGTTCCAGAGCTCGAAGGTCAGCAGCAGGCCGAATTCGGTGGCGTAGTTCTGGCGCCCGGCCAGGTGGTCGGCGAGCATCTGGCGCAGGAAGACCGGTTGATAATAGCCGCGCTCCAGCGTGCGCCGGTCCAGCAAGACGTCTTCCAGCCAGGGGCGGAGCACGGTGCGGAACCAGACCGGGTAGTTGGCGCGCTCGCGTTCGGTGCCGGGCGGGATCAGGCCGCTGGTCCACTTGCTGGCCTGGCGTTGGGCGTAGTACAGGGCGCGCTGGAGGAAGACCAGGGTGGGCGAGCTGATATCGGCCGGCAGCCCGCTGTACTCCCACGGCACGCGCGCCAGGTCCGGGCGCAGGCGTTTGATCAGGGCCAGCTGGAATTGGCGGTCCAGGCGCAGGCGGGCCGGCACGCGCATGACCAGGTCCGTCAGCTCGTTGTCGCTGAACGGGAAGCGCGTCTCCACCTGCGTGCGCGCCAGCACCGGGCCATAGCTGGACGAGCGCGGCCAGCGGCATTGCAGGCAGAAAGCCTCGATCAGGCCGGCGTAGCTGTTGGCCTGGAAGGTGCCGAGCATCTGGACCAGCGTCTCGAAGGCCGCGCCGCGCCACGGTCCGCGCAGCTCCGGCGTCAGCAGCTGATCCTGCAGGGCGTCGGTGATGTAGATGCCCTGGCGGCCGTAGAACAGGCGCGCCGCCTCCGCCAGCGAGCGGGCCTGCAGCAGGCGCTGGTCGATCTCGATCCCGCCGAGCAGGCCGTCGGTGCGCCCGAACCCGAAGAAGACGATGTCGATCAGCGGCTTGAGCTGCTTGATGGTGCTCAGGACGTAGATGTCCACGACCGTCATCAGGCCGTCGGTCAGCCAGACGCCCTGGCGCGCCATGGCCGGCAGGAAATCGGGTTTGAGCTCCAGCACGTGATGCTGGCCGCCCAGGCGCTGACCGACCTGGGTGCCGTACTTGACGTCCCAGCACTCCAGCGGGCCGCGGCTGAACGTGTGGAAACGGCCATTGAGCTGGGCGGTGGGCAGGGCGGCGGCCAACAGGCGCGAATCCAGCCCGCCGCTCAAGAACTCGCCCAGCGGTTCCGCGCCGTGCGTGTGGCGTTCGGTCGCCTGGCGCAGCGCGGCGTCGATCTCGGCCAGATACTCATCCGCGCGGCGCGCCGGCCGGTCTTCAAACACGGCCGGTGTCCAGTACGGGCGCACTTCCACCTGGCCGGCATGGAACACCGCCCGGTGGCCGGCCGGCAGGAACCGGATCGCCTTGAACAGGGTCCGGTCGGCCAAGACGTGCCGATACGTGAAGAACTCGATCACGCCCTGCGCGTCCACCGCGCGCGGCACGCGCCGATCCTGGAGCAGGGCCTTGACCTCGGACGCGAACCAGAGCGTCTGATCACGGACGCTGAAGTACAGCGGCCGGCCGGCGTCCCGGTCCACGGCCAGCAGCACCTTGGCGTGGCGGCGATCCCAGAGCGCCACGGCGAAGGTGGCGTCCAGGTCGGTCACGCAGTCATCGCCCAGCTCCTCATACAGATGCGCCAGGAGATCGGCGTCGCTCTCGGCGCGCAACTGGTGGCCGGACTGGCGCAGGCGGTCCAGCCAGGCCCGGCGCTGGAAGGCCGTGATCTCGCCGTCGAACCAGACCTGCACCGAGCCATCCTCGTTGGCGCCCGGCTGGGCCTCATGGTTGAAGACGCCCAGGCTGACGCGGCCGGCCGCCAGCGGCGGCGTCGTGGTCACCGACGGCCGATACCACGGCTCGTGCATCAGCGCCAGGCGCATCCGGTCCGCCAGGGCGCTCAGCTGCTCAGAGTTCAGCGCGGGGTCATAGACCCCGAAAATACCTGCCATCGTTCAGCCTCGAGTGTGTTCGCGCAGGATCTGCTGGTAGACCGCGTAGGTCTGGCGGGCGACGGCGTCGGCCCGGAAGCGCTGCTCGGCCGCCTGGCGGGCGCGCGCCGCCATCCGGGCGCGCAGGGCGTCGTCGGCCAGCAGCCGGGCCAGGGCCTCGGCCAGCCCGGCCTCATCGCCGACGTCCACCAGCAGGCCGGTCTCGCCGTCGGCCACCAGGTGCGGCACGCCGCCGACGCGCGTGGCCACCACGGGCTTGCCGGCCGCCATGGCCTGCTCGATCACCATCGGCGCCGTCTCCTGGCGGGAGGGCAGGACGAAAACCGAACACTGGGCGTACTCGCGCAGCAGGTCGGTTTCGCCCAGATGGCCGAGGAAGCGCACGTGCGGCTCGAGCTGGTGCTCGCGGATCACGGCCTGGATCTGGGGGAAGTAATCGGGATCGTAGTCGTGGACCACTTCGCCGGCCAGGTGCAGCTGCACGTGCGGGCAGCGCGCGCGCACCTGCGGCAGCGCCCGGATCAGCCCCAGGACGCCCTTGCGCGCGCTGACGTGTCCGGCGAAGAGCAGCCGGCCGGGCTGGGCGTCGTCGGCGATCTGGTAGAAGGCGTCGTTGATCGGGTTCTCGATCGGGTGGATCTGGGCGCGCAGGCTGCCCGCGAACTCATCCAGGATGTACGGACTGATGGAGATGATGTGGTTGGCCACCCGCAGCCCCACCAGTTCCTCGCGGCGGCTGAGCGGATAGCGCACCCAGCGGTTCATGAAGCCGCGTTTAAGGGCGGCCTCGCGATAGCGGATGCCATGCGGGGTTAGGACGGCCGGCAGCCCCAGGCTGAACGCCACCTCCGAGTAGGTGCCGGCGATGTGCGCGTGGATCAGGTCCGGGCGCAGTTCGCGCAGCACCCGGCGCAGCCGCAGCTTGTTGCGCAGGAAGAAGGTCAGGTTGCCGAGTTGATACGCCGCCGGGACGTAGTGCGCGGTGACGCCGGCGTGCTGGCGCACCGTGAGCTGGTCGACGTCCTCCCGCAGCGTGACCACGTGCAGGTCCAGGTCGTCGAATTGGCGCAGGCCCTGGAGCAGGTAGACGATGACGGCTTCAACGCCGCCGCCGATCTTGCCCGGGTCGAGCGGGTAATCGCCCAGGATCGCCAGGCGCAGGCGCCGGGCAGGCGCCTGCGCTCGCGAGGCAGCCGGCGGGCTCGAGGACACGGTAAGGGACAAGGCGTAGGTCTCCGGTGACGGCGGACGGGGCGCGGTCAGGGCGCGGGCGCAGGCGCCGGCGCGTTGACCTCCGCCCGGCGGGGTTGGTCCAGGGCGGCCTCCTGCGAGCCGACTACGGCGCCGGCTAGCAGGAAGAACAGCTGGTGCGGGAAGGGGTGGTTCATCACCACCGTATACAGGCTGACCAGGTAGGCCACCACGACGCCCAGGAAGATGGCCGCGATTTCGGGATCGACGAAGATCGCGGCGCCGCGCGCCCGATACAGCCGCAGCCCGTTCACCAGGAGCAGCCCAAAGACCAACAGGAAGGGCACAAAGCCCACCAGCCCGGCATCGACCAGGATGTCCAGGTAATGGCTCTCGATGATGCCGGAGCTGGACTGGGCCAGGTACCGGCCGCGGCCGTAGCCCAGGAAGGGCGCCTCGGTCCAGGCGGCGATGGCCTCGTCCCAGAGTTCGGTGCGGCCGTTCAGGCTGTCCACCTTGGCGCCGACGCGTTCGGTGACCACGGTGCTGTCGTTGATCTCGTCGCCGTAGAGCCACATGACCCCGATCACGGCCACGCTCAGCACCAGGAACAGGCGCCGGAAGCGCGGGAAGAAGAACTGGATCACGAAGAAGCTGGCCATCGTCGCGATCCAGGCCGTGCGCTTGTAGGTCAGGAAAAGCGCCGCCGTGGTCATGGTCAGCAGCAGCAGCGCCAGAAGCTGGCGGTTGAGGCGCTCGGCCTTGAGCAGCAGGAAGAAATCGATCGGGATGGCCAGCGAGAAGACCAGGCCGAAGATATGCGGCGCATCCAGCAGGCCGCGCATGATGCGCAGGCTGTTGGTGTACTCGGTAATGCCCTGCAGCCGGCCGCCCTCCACAAACAGCACCTGGCCGGTGGTCTGAGTGTAGATGCCGTAGGCGGCGTTGTACAGACCGATCACGGCCACCGCCCACAGCACCTTCTTCAGGTCGGCCCGGTCACGCACCTCGTTCTTGGCCACGAAGTAGAGCACATACGGGACCAGATAGCGGTCGATCAACACCTGGAAGGCCGGCACCACCTCCAGGCCGCGCACGGCGGAGACGCCCAGCCCGAGCACGGTCAGGGCCATGACGACGTCGGTGAGGGTGAGCGCTTGCAGCTTGACACGGCCCGTGGCGGCCCGGGCCAGGAGAAGCACGAAGACCAGGCCGACCACCAGGCGCGACAGGTTGATATCCGGCACGCTCTCGCCGAGCTTGATGTTGAGGTAAAAGAAATTCTCAAAGGGCAGCAGCGCCAGCGCCAGCAGCACCCCCTCCAGCGGATGGAGCAGCGCGATCAGCACGCAGAAGCCCACCAGGATCAGCGAGGCCAGCGTCTCCTGGGCGGGCGTCATCAGGCTCAGGCCCAGGCCGACGCCCAACAGCGCCGTCACCAGGGCGATCAAGCCGTAGCGCACCGGCGCCGGCCAGGACCAGAGAGAGCGAGTCAGACGGCTTTCGGTCTTCACGAACCACATTCTCCTGCGCGCTGCAACCCGGCGCCCGGCCGGTCAGGTCAACGCGTGTACAAGCTCCGGGTGCGGCGGCAGTGCTTCCAGCCAGGCCAGGGTGCGGCGCGCTGTCGGCAGCGCGTCCGCCGCTGTCTCAGTCAGATAGTGCGCCAGGCGGCGCAGCTGCCAGAGCGCGAACAAGTCGGCAAACAACGCCCGCTCGCCGGGTTCCAGCGGGTTGGCGCCGGCGTAAGCCCGCAGAAAGGCCGCCGCCTTGTCCACCGCCAGGCCCGTGGCCGTGCCGGCAAAACGCGTCAGGGCCATGATCAGGTCCGTGACGCGCAGGTTCCAGTGCACGCACTCAAAATCAAGGACCGCCACCAGGCCGTCTCCGTCGATCAGGAGATTGTACGGCCCGTAGTCGCCATGGATCACGGCCAACCGCAGCGCCTCGGCCTGGCCAGCCAACCGCGCCACCAAGGTCGCGCTCAACTCACGCAGGCGCGGGAGCGCGGCCCGCCAGAAGTGCGCCTCCGCGGCCGTGAACCGGCCGGCCGCCAGGGCGGCGGCGCCGTGGTCCCAGCGCTCACGAAACCACGCGCCATCCTGCCACCACCACAGGCCCGCCGGCGTCAGGCCGTCCGCCTTGTGGCCATCCGGTTGGAAGCCCGCCACCGCCTGGTGATAGTGCGCCAGGGCCGCACCAGCCTGCTCCACCAGTTGCCGTTCGCGCCGGCCGCTCAGCCAATAATCTCCGGCGTTGTAACCCGTCAGACACTCAAAGAGCGCGTAATGGCGCTCCTCGTGGGTCACCAGCGTGCGCCCAGCCCGGTCGGCCACCAGCTGCGGCGCCGGAAACCCCACAGCCGCCAGCCGCCGCAGGACGGCGTGCTCGTACTGGATGCCCTCCGGCCGCATCGTCGCCTTGTACTGCTTGAGCACCAGCCGCCGGCCGGCGCTCTCCAGCAGCACGTTGCGCGAGCGCCCCACCGGCGTCAGCGGCCGGCGCAGACCGGCGGCCGGGGCGCCCAGGCCGAAGCGGGCGAGCACCGCCTCCACCGTGGCCCGCTGGACCGGCACCGGCCGCCACTGGGAGAGGAGCGCATTGTAGGCGCTGCGCGGCCGCGGCCACAACCCGGCCCGGAGCGCGGCAAGACGAGTCACGTTGCGATTTTCCGTTTCAGCCTGACCCCGGGCCGCGGCCGGATTCAGTCCGCCGGGCGCCAGCCAGTAAGGCGATTCTAGGCGGCCTTCAGCACGGCCGCATATAGCCCTTCCATCCTGGTGACGTGCTGGGCCAACGAGAAGTGGGTCAGCACGCGCTGCCGGGCCGCCTGCCCGATCTGCCGGGCGCGGGCCGGCTCTGTCAGGAGCGCCCGCAGGGCGGCGGCCAGGGCCGGCGCGTCGCGCGGCGGGACCAGCACGCCGTTGACGCCATCCTCGATCACGTCCAGCACGCCGCCGGCGGCCGTGGCCACCACCGGCCGTCCGGCCGCCATGCCCTCAATCACCACCCGCCCGAACGGCTCCGGCTCCGCCGAGCTCAGCACGACCACGTCCAACGCCCCCATCAGGCGCGGCACGTCGGCGCGAAAGCCCGTGAACACCACTTTGTCGCTGAGGCCCAGCTCGCGGGTAAGCGTTTGCAGCCGGGCGGAATAGACCTGGTTGAGCGGCCCGGTCTCCGCCTCCCCGATCACCAGGCCGCGCGCCGTCGGCACCTGTCGCACCACCTCAGCCAGAGCTTGCAGGAAGTACTCGTGGCCCTTCCACCAATCCAGGCGCCCGACGATGCCCACCAACGGCGTCGCCGCCGGCCAGCCGAACTCGCCGCGCACCGCGGCCGGGTCGGGCGGCCGGACGTAATCGGCCAGATCCACGGCGTTGTGCACCACCTGGCTGCGCTCGGGCGCCACGCCCTGGGCCGTCAGGTGCGCGCGCACGGCCCCGGAGATGCACAGAAACGCCCGCACCCCAGGCGCAAAGAGCCGGTCGAAGGCGTTCAGTTCGTCGAACATGCGCACATGACACACGCACGGCACGCCCGCCCAGCGGGCGGCGACAATGGCGGCTTTGCCATTGCGCAGCGACGTGTTGACGTGGACGAGGTCCGCCCCGGCCCGGCGAATGGCCTGGTAGATCGCGCGCACCCGGGGAAGGTCTTCGCGCCCGAACTCGTAGGCGCTCTTGAGGGAGCGGTAGGCGGCCGCCGCCCAGCCGCCGAGGCGGGCGCCCAGCCAGCCGGCGATATCGCGCGCCGGCCGCGGCGCCGCAGCCGGCGCGGACGCAACTGGCGGCGTGGCTTTCGCCAACGCCGCCAGGGGAACACCTATTTCGATTAAGCGGCCCGGGATATGCGCCGCATCTTGGGCGTAGAACAGGACGGCCGGCTCGAAGCGGCGCCGATCAAGACCCTGGATCAGGTGGAAGAGGCTGAAGGCCGACCCACCCCGCGCCGTGCGGGCCACGTAGAGCACTCGGATCCGGCGTTGGTTCATGTCCGATCCCGCTCACCGCGGCCGCTCCCCTTTCAGGCCAGGGCTTCGCTGCGCTCGTCCCGGCGTCCGCCCTCAGACACGCTCGGCGTGGTCGGGCGCGTGGGCGCCGCCCGATGCTCGAAGAACTCCAGCACGAAGGCCAGGACGACGCCCACGACGATGCTGGCCAGGATGCCCACCAGCAGGATGCGCGGGTCCAGGTTGGTCAGCGGGCGAGACGGCTCGCGGGCCGGGATCACGCGGATGTAGCGCGCGCTCTGGATCTCGTTGATCTTGAGGTCGGCCTCCGTCTCCTTGTCCAGCAAGACGGCGTGGATATTCGACACCCGCTCGAAGTTGTCCTTCAGCACACCATACTCGGCGCTGAGCTGGATGCGTCCCTGCAGCTCACGCTCACGGTCGGCGATGATCCTGTCGTAGCCGGCCGCCAGGGCGGTTTCGCCGCGCGCCAGCGCAGAGTCGCGGCTGGCCTTGGCGCTGGTGATCAGGTCCTGCTGCGAGCTCAGGAAGCGCTCGACCAGGCCGATGCTGTTCTCCATCTGGAACGTCACCAGCGACTGGCGGGCGGCATCCAGATCCTTATCGTTCTGGGCCAGCTCCTGCTGGATGAAGGCTTTGTTGGCCGTCAGCGAGCCGGCGCTCAATTCGCCGAAGTACTGGGCCGCCAGTTCCACCCAGGTGTTCGCGATGGCGGCCGCCAGGCGCGGGTCATCGGCGGTAATGCTCAAGTGAATGAAGTCGCTGGAGGCATCGGCCTCAATCACGGCCTTGGCCAGCAGGTCTTCCACGGTGGTGTCCAGGGCCAGCCGGTCGATCACCTGGCCCACCACCCACTCGCTCTGCAGGACGGCGAGGAAGTTGTTGCGCGTGTATGGCAGCTCGTCGCGGCTGGTCACCGAGCGGAACTCGCTCACCAGGGTGACGTCGCTCGGCAGCGGTGAGGTCACCTGGAAGGAGGAGTCAGCCTGGTATTGCGGTTTGGACAGGTAAGCCACCAGCAAGATACTGCCGATTGTGGCGCCGGCCAGGATGGCGATAAGCCATAGCCGCTTCTTTATGACTAGCCAATAGCTAACCAATTCCTGTAGGTTCATTTTTCGTTATTTCCTAGGTTTGAACAGACTGAATCTAGCACAGGTGGGGTTGGTTAACGCTAGTACGATGGTAACCGGTTGTGGGACCCCAAGGCGGCGGCGTCAGGAGGGCCGGGCGCTATTCGTCGCCGCGCACCGACTGGCCGTCCAGCCGGGCGCGAACGAACGCCGCGATCTGCTCAACGCGGCGGTCCCAGGTATGTTGGGCCGCCACACTCAGGCGTTCGGCCACGGCCGGCGGGGCCGTGTCACTCAAGGCCGCTTCGACGCCGGCCAGGAACCCAGCCGGCGAGTCGGCGAGCCTCACCAGGTGCCGAAAGCCGTCCAGCGCCGGCATATCCACGGTCACGATGGGCTTGCCGGCGGCCAGGTACTCATACAGCTTGATCGGGCTGATGTGCTGGGTTTCCTCGCCCGGCCGATAAGGGATCAGGGCAGCATCGAAGCCGGCGATGTAGGCGGGCATTGCCTCAGCCGGCTTGGCGCCCAGAAAGTGGACGTTGGGCAGGGCGCGCAGGCAGGCCAACTCCGCTTCGCAGCCTTTGTCCCAGAGCGACCCCACCAGGGCCACAGACCAGTCCGGCCGTCGGCGGGCAAGCTCCACCAACAGGGTCAGGTCCAGGCGCACGCTGATGTGGCCGGCGTAGCCGATCACCGGCCGGGGCAGGCTGGCCAGATCGTCCGGCGGCGGCAGACCCGCCTGACGCACTTGCTCATACGCGGCGAAATCAACCCCGTTCGGCACCAAAACGGTCTGAGGATTCAGCTGGCGCTTGGTATCCCACAGCGCGCGCGAGGTCGTGATCACCAGGTCGGCGCGCGGCAGGAGCTGTTGTTCTTGCTCCCGCAGGGCGGCCTGGGCTGCCGGGGAGTGGTACCGGAACGCCGCGTACTCGTCGACGATGTGAAAAACGACCAGGCGCTCACCCAGGCGCCCCAACAGCTCGGTGTCCTTAGGCTGGAAGAACCAGGCGATCGGGTCGCGGAACCGCAGCTGCGCCATGGCCGCCCGCACCGCCCGGCCGCGCAATCCGCGCAACAGCGTCCGCAATCCCGGCCAGTTTGTTCGCGGCGCCCAGACCGGGTGCCGGTAGAGCCACAAGCCGTCACGCCAGTGCCGCAGCCGGGGCGCGCGCCAGGCTTCGGCCGGCACTTCACCCCGGCGCACATCGGCCAGGCTATAGAGGCGCGGCTCCACGTACAGCACGGTGTTCGCGCGCGCCAGCCGCGAGAAGATGTGCTGGCGGTTGCGCCAGATATCGTCCCAGGGGTTCGGCGCGCAACAGACGATGTGGGCGCCGGCCAAAGGCAGGACCGGGGTCTTCACGGCGGCGCCTCCCCGCCGGCGGCCGTTTCGCCCAACGCGGCGCGGTAAACCTGAACCAGCCGCTGGCCGAGCTCGGGCCAGTCGAAGCGGTGCGCCTCAGCCAGGACGGCGGCCGACGACCAGTTGCGCGTCCGCGCCTCCCGCAGCGCCCCGGCCAACGCACCCGGCTCGCCCACGGGATAGAGCAGGCCGGCGGCGGGCGCGATCACCTCCGCCAGAGTCTCAAAGGCCGGCGCCAGCACCGGCCGCCCGAACGACAAAGCCAGCATCACGGAACCGGACGTGGTGATCTGCTGATAGGGATTGACGACGATGTCGGCGGCGTTCAGATACAGCTGCAGCGCCTCGTCGGGGACGAAGCCCGGCCGAAAGACGACCCGCGGCTGGGTAACGCGCGCGCCTAGATGGTCCAGATATTCGGGCCGGACAACCTTGCCCGCGATCACCAGATACGTGGCCGGATCGGCCAATTGGCTGAACGCCGCCAGCAACTCTTCCAGGCCCTTATAGGGCGCGATCTGGCCCAGGAACAGATAGACAAAGGCGGCTTCTGGCAGGGCCAGACTGCGCCGCGCCTCCGCCCGGCTGAGGGTGTTAGCGTACCAACCGAGGTAGTTGCCATGCGGCACGACGAAGACGTTGTGGGTCCGCCCGTAGGCACGCTGCAGGGCCAGCGCGGCCGCGCGGCTGTGGACATGGACGGCGTCCGCCTGCGCCAGGATCAACCGGTTGGCGCGTTCGGCCAGCCGGCCGAGGTAATTCGGCCGCGCGTCGTGGGGCGCCAGGTTGTGGACCGTGTACACCAGCCGGACACCGGCGCGGCGCGCTTGGCTGAGCGCCCACGCCAACTGCCCCAATAACCCGGTGGCGCGAGCCGGATAGGTCAGACGGTTCTCGCCCAGGCGGTTAACCAGCCGGCGCCAACTGACCGCTTCTTTTCCAAACCAGGGCACCGGGCGCAGGTGGCTCTCGATCCAGTGCAGATGGGCGATATCGCCGGGCCGAGCCTGCCGCCACACCCAATCCAACTCAAAGCGCGGGCGCAGGTCAACGGGCGCGTCACAGTAGGGCTGGATCGAACGCTGCAGGAGCGCGATATAGGGATTGAAGCTCGGCAGGACATTGGCAAACAACGTGACGCGCATTACCAGCCTCGTCCGCTCACGGCCCAGGCCCGCGCCGACCACCGCGGCGCGCGGCGGTTAGACGGACTTTGGCAGGCCATCTTCGTGACGGCGACCGCGAGCCGGCAGCGCCAACGCCTGCCGGGCGGCCCAAACCAGATCGTCGCCCAGCTTGCCACGATACCGCCGGATCCACGCCAGCAGGTGCCGGCCGCAGGCCAGGCGCTCTGCTCCCGCCAGCGGCACGGCGCGGACGGCCTTGAGGTACTCCCCCAGGATGCGCCATTGCGGGAAAGTGATCTGCCGACGCTGGCGCGGATCATACCAGCGCGCATGCAGGCGGCGCGACGGCAAGGCCGTGAGCTGCTCGGGATGACGCCGGCGCAGGAACAGGTGCTCGGGCACCTCGTGGAAACGCCCCAGCAGGCCGAGGCGCGCCAGCAGCGTCCGGTCGGAGGCCGCGAAGCTGCCGATCAGGGGCGTCCGGCGCAGCACGTCGGCGCGGATCACGCCGAAGATCTGGAAGCACCAGTGGTTGATCAGGATCAGGTCATGGAAGCGTACCGCCGGACGGTCCGAGTCGGTCGCGAAGGCGACAGCGTAAGTGCCGGTGACCTGGCCCTGTTCGTCGATGTGCGTGGTCCGGGGATACGCCAGCACCACCGCCGGGTCGGCGTCCAGGGCCGCCACGCAGCGCGCCAGGAAGTCCGGAGCGCAGACGTCGTCGTGGGCCGCCCACTTGAAGTAGCGCCCGGCCGCCAGCGCGAAGACGCGGTTGTAGTTCGGGCCGGCGCCGATGTTGTGCTCATTCCGAAAGTAACGGACGCGCGGATCGCGGGCGGCGTAGGCCCGGCCGATGGCCTCGGTCCGGTCGGTGGAGGCGTTATCCGAGATGATCAACTCGAAGTCGGTGAAGGTCTGGGCCAGGAGGGAATCGACCGCGGCTTCCAGATAGCGCTCGCCGTTGTAGACCGGCAGACCGATACTTACCAGGGGCACTGAGCCAGCCATCCCGTTCTCCTTGCCGTCTCCGCCTCAGGCGCAGACCACTTCGGCCGCCACGCCGAGCTGCCCGAGCTGTTGCTCGATCTCGGCCTGATAGAGCGGGTTCATGACGATCACGGCCTCCGGCCGGTCGTCCACCAGCGCGGCCGGCGCCACGATCGGCTGGCCGGTGCCGGCCACGTAGCGGCCCTGCTTGCGCGGGTTGAGGTCCACCACGCGCGCGATGACGTCCGCGGCCGCCAGCGTGTTCAGAAACGTGACACCCTTGGAGCCGGCGCCCCAGACGACGGCCCGGCGCCCGGCCCGGCGCCACTGCTCCAATCGCTCCCGCCACTCCGTTACCTTGGTGCGGTAGGCGTCCGTGAAAGCCGCGGCGCCGGCCAGCACCGCCCGGTGCGCCTCGGTCAGGTCCGGGGCGGGCGCCGCGCCGCTCAGGTCCGGCGCCGCCTCCAGCGTCAGGAACTGCCCGCCGTACTGCTCGGCCACGGCGCGCACGGCAAAGCCGCTCTGCGCGAACAACAGGGCCAGCGAGCTGGCGCTGTAGTAGCCGCAGTGCTCGTAGATCAGGTCCCAGATCCCGAGGTCGCGCAGCGTGTAGAGGACGTTGGGCACTTCGAAGAACACGACGGTGGCCGGCCGGTCGCCGACCGAGCGCCGCAGGCTGGCCAGGAAGGGGCGCGGCTCCGGGATGTGCTCGAGCACATGCCGGCCGGCCACCAGATCCGCCTGGTAGTGGGCGTGCCGCTCAGAGTAGAACTCCGGCAGCACCGTGAAGCGGCCGGCTTCGGCGTCCGGGTCCGGCACATAGCTCGGGTCGAAGCCGAGGCCGCGGTTCTCGCCCAACGCGCACAGCAGCCCCAGAAATTCACCCTTGCCGCAGCCGATCTCGATGACGGTCTTGCCGCGCAGGCCGTGGCGGGTCACCAGGTCGGCGGCCAGCGTCTCAGCGTAGATCTGAAAGCGCGGCGAGAAGTGCAGCGAGTTCTCGTAGGCCTGGGTGTACTCCATCCGGGCCGGGTCGAAGGCGCGGTTGAAGACGTGACCGCAATTGGCGCAGACGGCCAGGTCCAGGTCGCCGCGCGGCGCCTGCAGCGCCTCGGCCTGGGTCGGCCAGAGCACGTTGCAATGCACCGGCACGGCCGGGAGGCGGGCCAGCGGCGCCAGGTCGGCGGCAGCGCACACCGGGCAGGCGGACAGAGGCGTGTTCATGGTCTCAGCCCACCGGCCACAGTTCCGCCGTGAGGCCCAGCCGGTCCAGCTCCTGGCGGATCTCGGCGCAGTACACGGGGTTCATGACGATCACGACTTCCGGGCGGTAGCCGGTCAGCGTCTCCGGGCCGACAATGGCCTGGCCGGTGCCGGCCATAAAGGTGCCGTGCTTGCGCGGGTTGATGTCCACGGCGTACTCCAGGCCGTCCCGCAGGCCCAACTGGGTGAGGAAGGCGACGCCCTTGGAGCCGCCGCCCCAGATCACGGCGCGCTGGCCCTGGGCGCGCAGCGCGTCCAGGCGGGTGCGCCAGTCGGCCAGCGTGGCCGTGGCGCGCGCGGCGAAGCGGGCCACCTCGGCGGCCAGGTCGGCGGGCGTCTCCTCCTGCGGCAGCGGCGCGCCGCGCCCGTCGCCGGGCCGGGCCTCGATCATCAGGTACTGGTCATCGTAGTCCGTCCACAGGTCCAGCACGTCAAAGCCGCAGCGCCGGAAGAGCCGCGCCAGCGAACCCGGGCTGAAGTAAGAGCAGTGCTCGTAGTACACGTCCCAGAAGGCCACATCCTGGAGGATACGGCGGACGTTGGGAATCTGGAAGAAGACCACGGTACCAGGCCGGTCGCCGATGGAGCGCCGCACCGTGCGGACGAAGTCGGCCACCGGCTGGATGTGCTCGAGCGTCATCTTGCAGGCGACGAAGTCGGCGTGGTGGTCCACGTACTTCTCGGAATAGAAGTCGGCGACGAAGCGCAGCTCATCACGGGCCGGCTCGCCGCGGGCCGGGTCATAGGCCGGGTCGAACCCCTCGCCGCGGTTGCCGCCCAGCGCGCACAACAGGCTCAGAAACTCGCCCTGGCCGCAGCCGATCTCGATCAGGTCCCGGCCGTGCAGGTCATAGCGCTCGATCAGGCGCTCGGCCAGGCGGCGCTGGAAGGCGTTGAAGGTGGCCGAGAAGGCCTGGGTGGCCTCATACTTGGCCGAGTACTCGTGCAGGGCCGGGTCGAAGGCGGCGTTCCAGATGAAGCCGCAGGCGGCGCAGAAGCACAGGGCAATCTCGCCCTGCGGGTAGGCCAGAGCGGCGGCGCGCGTCTCCAGCAGCAGCACGCTGTGGACGGGCGCCTGGGCCTGGCGATAGAAGACCTCGGCGCCCGGCGCGCCGCAGGCGGGACAGCTATTGTGGAAGGGCATGGGCACAACCTTGGGGCGGCCAGCCCGACGCGGGGTCGGGCCGGTGGAGCCGAACGTGGAGCTTACGGGCTGCGTTGAATCGCGGGCAAGTAGACGCTGTAGCCGCCGGTCACGGGCACATCGGCCACCGTGAGCGTGATGGTCTCGCCGTCGGCGAGCAAGCTATCCGAAGCCGTGAAGGTGACGACGTGGTCGCCCACCTGCGCGACCGACGGTGTCCAGCTGAACGCGCCGGTCGTGAGATTGAGCGTGGCGCCGGCCGGCAGGCCGGTGGCCGAGTACGTCATCGCATTGCCGTCCGGGTCGCTGGCGCTCAGCGTGAAGCTGAGCGTCTGGCCGGCCCCGATCGTCTTATCGCCGACGGCCGTCAGCGTCGGCGCGCGGTTGCCGACCGTGAGCGTGATGGTCTCGCTGTCGGTCGCCAGGCCGTCGGAGACGGTCAGTGTCACGGCGTGGTCGCCCGTCTGCGCGACCGTGGGCGTCCAGCTGAACGCGCCGGTGGCCGGGTCCAGCGTGGCGCCGGCCGGGAGCCCCTGGTGGCCGTAGGTCAGGGTGTCGGTGTCGACGTCGGTGGCGGTCAGCGTGAAGGCGAGCAGCGCGCCGTTGAAGACGTTCTGGTCTCCCACCGCGCCCAGAACCGGCGCGTGGTTATTGGGCCGCTCGGAGGCCGCGCCCACCTGGGTCGTCAGGTCGCGGTAGGCCGAGTTGACGGAGTCGGCCGCCATGGGCAGGCCCTCCGCCAGGCCGATGGTGAAGGTGTTGGGAGCCAACGTAAGTTTGGGGCTGCACGCCGGCGAGCAGCCGGCGGCGCCATCCCGGCCGAAGCCGAAGACCGTCATGTTATCCTGGTATTGATAGAAGGTATCGGTCTGGGCGTCGTCCCCATGATGGGCCACGAACAAGACCCGGTTGACGTTGTTGTCGCCGAAGAACGCCCACTCCGGGGCCGGGATATCGCCGTTCCAGGTGAGGACCGAGGCGTTGTCCACTGGGCGCGTGATGCCGTCGGATAACACGGCGAAGTCACGGACCTTGTTCAACTGGCCGTAGGGCGTGCCCTCGTACAGGAACCAGTACGGCGTGCTGTTCTGGTTCTCCAGGAGCGTCATCCGGGCGAAGTCGGGGAAGAACTCCCAGGTCAGCTTATAGCGCTGGGTGCCCGTGATCACGTCTGAGTACACGGTCGCCTTGAGCGGCCCCTGGGAGACCAGGCTGCTGGTGCCGGCGGTGGCGCCGGGGTGCACGTAGTCGTTCATGTTGGGCAGGCCGCGGAAGTTGCCGGCCGAGCCGCCCGTCGGATGGTAGCCGAGCCAGTCCAGGCCGTCCACGTCGTCGATGCTTGAGAAGGACGCGCCCTGCTTCTGGTAATAGTAAGTGGCGGTGAGCGTCTGGACACGGAAGGCGTCCTGGCTCTCGTCACGGGCGCCGCTGTTGACCGTGATGCGCGGCGTCACCGCCGGCGGCGTGAACGGGCCGTGGCTGGCCACGTCGAAGTACACATGGAAGTAACGCGTGACGTCGCCGGGCGTCAGGCCGTCCAGCATGAAGATCAGCGTGCCATTGGCGTTGCTGTCGGGGTCGTCGAACTGGAAGTCCACGGTCTCGTCCAGCACCACACCCTGCGCGCTCACCTCCACCACCCGCAGCGAGGCCGGATCGAACGTGCCGGCCGCGCCCAGGCCGCTGAGCAGGCTGGCGAAGTTGAGGTTGACCTCGGCCGGGCGTGACAGGCGCGGGAAGCCGTTGGCGTTCACCTGGACCGGCACCCGGTAGGACCAGCCGTTGTTCCACCAGCCGCCGCTCGTGGACTGGGCAAAGACCGCCGTCACGACGCGGTGGCTGCGGACGTCGAAGACCGCCGGGTTGGCGCTGCCGGCCCAATCGCCGGTCCAGCCGATGAAGCTCCAGCCGGGATCGGGGGCCGCCGTCAGGGTGACGACGGTGCCGGCTGAGTACGCGGCCTGATCCGGCTCACGCGTCACAGTGCCGCCGCCCGCCACGTTGGCGGCCACGGTATAGCCGACGTGTGTAAACGTCGCGGTCACGACGCGGGTGGAGCTCAGGGTGATGTTGGCGGGGTTGGCGCCGGTGTTGATGTCACCGCTCCAGCCGGAGAAGACGTAGCCGGGGCTGGGGCTGGCTGTAAGCGCGACGACCTGGCCTGACCGGTAGATGGTCTGATCCAGGCTGCGCGCGATGGTGCCCGCGCCTGGCGGTGTGACGTTAAGGTTCAGGGCATACGTGGAGGGAGGCGTGCCGCCCAGGTTCACCAGGTTCTGGCCGGTCGCCAGGACCTCGCTGGCGCCGTCGGTGACGCCATAAAGCCAGGAGCGGTAGGCCGGCTTGGAACTGCTGCCGAAGTACGGATACCACTCAAAGCCGCGGCTGGACAGCAGCTTGATGATGTTGATCGTCGGCACCGGCAGGGCCCGCGCGTAGCCGTTGCCGCTCGCAGCCTGGTAGATGCCGCCGATGAAGCTGCCGTTGTAGTTCAGGCTGCCGCCGTTGGCCGGATCGGTGTAGCCGGCGTCGTAGCGGTTGTAGTAGCTCTGCGGATAGAGCACGTAGCCGCGCGGCGTGACGCAGTCCAGCCAGCAGCTGTTGCCGTAGAACTCGTAGCTGCCGCCGCTGGAGCTGCCGCCGGGTGAGCCCTGGTCCACCAGGTTGGTGCCGTAGCGGAAGTAGTCGATGCGGAGGTAGGCGCCGGTCGGGAAGATGGAGACTTCCTGGATCTTGGTGCCGTCGTCCCATTCCAGCCAGACCGACTTGCGGTCGTCGCCGTCATAGGTGATGACGGCCTTGGTGAGCACGCCGCGATTGGAGGTGGCGTCGATGTAGCGCCCGGACTGATCCTGGTACCCACCGTCCTTGAGCTTGAACAAGACGATCGCCGACTGGTCGCGGTTCTCAAAGAAGTGGCCGTATTTCACCTGGATATCCACGTTCTCGAACAAGGCGTAGAGATACCCGTCGGCGTCGCTGCCGACGCTGACCGAGCCCCAGGCGCTGGGCGCCTGCGGCCCCACCGCCTCGGCCACCCCCCCGGCTGCTTGCGGCCCGGGCTGCGCCTGAGCCGCCGGACCCGCCGGCGCAGCCCAGACGCTCACCGCCAGCAAGAGCAACCCCATCACCCCCACCCGTTGCCACATCCGCATAGTTCCCCTCCTTAACATTGGAAACTACCTCTCCTCAGCGCGGCGCCGTCCGGCCCGCGCGCATGGTCCTGGTCTTTCGGGGCCGGCGCGTTCAGCGCACGGCCAGCGGGAGATACACCCGCTGGTTGGCCGTCACCGGCACCAGCACGAAATTCGCCGTGAGGCTGCGCGGCCCCAGCATCGTCACCAGCAGCGAGCCGGCGCTGCCGTTCGCGTCGCCGCTCCAGCCGGTGAAGACCCAGCCGGCCGCCGGCACGGCCGTCAGCGTCACCAGGCTGCCGTGCGCGTATACGGCCTGGTCCGGGGCGCGGGTCACGGTCCCTTGGCCGACGACGTCCACGGCCAACGCATAGGTGTTGAGCGTGAAGGTCGCCGTCACCACCGTGTCGGCGGCCAGCGTCAACGCGGCCGGGTTGGCCGAACCGCTCAGGCCGCCGCTCCAGCCCGTAAAAGACCAGCCGGTCGCCGGGGCCGCCGTCACACTGACCGTGGCGCCGTTCTCGTACTGCGCCTGCGCCGGCGTCCAGCTCACCTGGCCCTGGCCGACGACGGCTGCGCTCAGCGTGCGCAACGGCGGCGAGATCAGGTCCACCAGCTGGCGGCCGAGCTGATCGATCTGCGCGGCGCCGCCCGTCACCGCGAACAGGAAGCCGGTAAAGGCGACGTGCTCGCGGGCGTGGTACGGGAAGGCCTGCAAACCGCGGCCCCCCAACAGCTTCTGGATGTCGATGGCGGCCACCGGCATCACGCGGGCGTAGCCGCGGTCGTTGGCGGCCCCATAGACGCCGCCGATGAAGTAGCCGCGGTAGCTCAGGGCGCCGCCGTCGGCCGGGTCGTTGATCCGGTCGCCGGGATACCGGTTGTAGTAGCTGTCCGGGCGCAGGACGTAACCGCGCGCCCAGTCATCACCGCCGTAGAACCGGTAGTAGCCGCTGCCGCCGCCGCCCGGCGAGCCCTGGTCCAGCACGTCGATGCCATACTTGAGGTAATCGATCTGCAGGTAGGGCTGATCCGGGAAGATCGTCACCTCCTGGATCTTGTCGCCGTTGTCCCATTCCAGGCGCACCGTCTTACGGTCCAGGGCGTCGATCTTCACCGTCGCCCGCGTCAGCGCGCCGCGCGTGGAGCTGCCATCCAGGTAGCTGCCAGCCTGTTCCTCGTTGCTGCCTTTGATCACGAAGCTGGTCAGCGGCGAGTGGACCCGGGCCGTATCGTCGTAGCCGTAGCGCACCCGGATCAGGCTGTTCTCCAGAACCGCGTAGAGCTGGCCGTCCCGGTCGCGTCCCACCTGGACACTGCCCCAGGCGGGCGCGGCCTGCGCGCCGGGGGCCGGCCAGGCCAACAGGGCCAGCGCCGCCACGCACAGACCGCGCCTCAGAATCTCGACAAGCCGTTTCATCAACCTAACCCCTTACGAGCGCGGCGCTATCTCCGGCTCACCGCCCGGCGACGGGCAGGTACAGCACCACCCCGCCCGTCTGCGGCACTAGCCCAAAAGTCGCCGTGATCGTCTTGTTGGCGTTCATGACGACCGAGACCGGGTTCTGCGTCCCGGTCAGGTCGCCGCTCCAACCAGTAAATTGCCAGCCCGGCGCCGCGGCGGCGGTGAGCGTCACCGACTCGCCCGGCGCGTAGCTGGTCTTGTCCGGATTGCGGGTCACCGAACCACCGCCGCTGACCGACAAGTTCAAGACTGGGCCGCCCGGCGCGGCCGTCGTGGCCGTGGCCGTGCGCGTGGCGGTCGCGGTCGGCGTGCGTGTGAACGTGGCCGTCGGGTTGGCGACGGTCGTGCTCGTCGCGGTGCGCGTGGCCGTCGCCGTGGGCGTGCGTGTGCGCGTGGCCGTCGGCTGCGGCGTGGATGTGGGCGGGGTAGAGCCGCCGGCCGCATCCACGATGGCGCGGCCGCGCGAGACGACGCCGTCCGCGCCGCCGGTCACCGCGTACAGCCAGGAGCGATAAGCGGTTCGGCTGCCGCTGCAGAAGCGCGGATACCACTCAAAGCCCTTGCTGAACAGCAGCTTGACGATGTCGTTGGTCACCACCGGGATGACGCGCCCAAAGCCGCGCCCGTTGCTGCCGTAGATGCCGCCGATGAAATAGCCCTTGTAGTTCAGGCTGCCGCCATTTGTCGGGTCGTCGTAGCCCGTGTCACAGCGGTTGTAGTAGCTCTTCGGATACAGGTCGTACCCGCGGATCCAGCCTTCCGAGCCGCTGAACTTGTAAGTGCCGGAGCTCTGGCCGCCCGGCGAGCCCTGCTCGACGATGTTCACGTAGTAATCGAAGTAGTCGATCTGGATATACGGCTGGTCCGCGAAGATCGTTACCTCCTGGACCTTCTGGCTGCCGTTGTTGTTGTTCGGGTCCTTCCACTCGAGGCGCACGGTCTTGCGGTCGTCGCCGTCATACTTCACATACGCATTCGTCGCGGCCCGCATGCCGGAAGCAGCGTCCAGATAGAAGCCAGCCTGATCTTCGTTCGCGCTCTTAATGATGAAGTCCAGGATGGCGGTCTGGCCGTAGTTCTCCGAGAAATAGCCGTAGCGCACGCGAATCTGGCTGTTCTCCAAGGTGGCGTAATAGTTGCCGTTGCCGTCCTTGCCCGCGCTCACCGTACCCCAGTCGCCGGGCGCGGCCCGCGCCGGCAGGCCGCCGGACAGGAAGGCGCCCCCGGCCAGGCCCACGATCAGCGCGCCGATCAAGATTGTGCGCAGCCAACGCTTTCTCATTGTGAAGTCTCCTGTGGTTGTACCAATCTAGATGCGGTCACGCCCCCGGTCTCCCCACCGGTCGGTCCGGGCGTCCGCCTTCACACTACTCCGATTTCCAGCGCGATAACACCCCCCGCTCGGGGGATGCCGGCGCCGCGGCAACCACGCGTTAATCGCGCCGCACGGCCATGGCGGCGCGGACCAGCCGCCCGGCGGCGGCGCCGCCCGCCCCGTTGCGCACCACCGGCAGATAGACCGTCCGGGTCGTCTGGGTAAAGGTTGCGGTGACGCTGCGCGCCGCCGCCATGGTCACGTTGGCCGGGTTGGTCGTCCCGGTCAGGTCGCCGCTCCAGCCGGCAAAAGCCCAGCCGTCCGCGGGCACGGCCGTCACGGTCACAGTGCTGCCCTGGGCGTAGCTGGCCTGGTCCGGCGAGCGCGTCACGGCGCCAGCGCCGACGACGGCCGTCGTCAGCGGGTAATAGTTCTGGGCGAAGGTGGCGGTCACGGTCTGCGTCGCGGTCATGACCACCTGGGCCGGGTTGACTGCGCCGCCCAGGGCGCCGCTCCAATTCACGAAGGACCAACCCGGCGCCGGGACGGCCGTCACGGTCACGGCCTGGCCGCAGGTGTACGTGGCCTCGTCCGGGTCGCGGGTGACGCTGCCGCTGCCGACCACGCCCGCGTTGAGCGCGGGGCCGCCGCCCGGAGCGTCTTCGAGATTGACGGGCGCGACGCTGTTGAAGGCGTAGTCCACGAGCGCGGTGTGGGCCGGGGCGTCCGAGCCAGCCTGCCGGCTGGCCAGATTGGCCGCGAACACGCCCGCGCGCGACACCGCGATCGTGGTGTAGAACGGGCCGACCTGGGTCCAGTCTTGGCCGTCGGTGGAATAATAGACCGTCCACTGGTTGCCGAATTCGCGCTCGACCCACAGATACAACGGCGCCGCGTTCTGCAGGGCTGGCACGGCCACGCTCAGACGCGGCTCCTCGGCGCCGTTATCCAGCACGCGGGCGCCGTAGACGAGCGTGCCGGTGACCACCGACCGGAACTCCACCCGCACCAGGTTGCCGCCGTCCTGCTCGAACAGGAAACCCTGGGCCTGGCCCGGCGTGGTCAAGGCCGAGTCAAAGCGCGCGGTCAGGGCCAGGTGCTTATCCGGCACCGGCTGCATCAGGCGCGGCACCCAGATGGCTCCGGCGCTGACGGGATGCGGCGTGCCGGCCGGCACCGCCAGCACGGCGCGCGCCGCCCCGCTGTAACCGCCGGTCAGGCTGAGCGGCGTGTCGGCCAGCGGATCAGTGTACGTCCAGGGCGCTGGACCCAGGGCGCAACGGTTGAAGTCGTCGGAGGTCAGGTCCGCGGCCGCGAAGCCGGACGTGGACGCCAGCGTCCGGAACGTCAGATCGCTGGTGGTGGCGGTCTGGTTGCTGGCGTCCACGGCCGTGATCTGGAAGTGGTACTCGGTGTCCGGCGTCAGGCCGGTGAGGGCGAGGGCGCGCTGAAACCCGTAGCTGCTGCTGGTGACGTTGCCTGTGTACGCGGCCGTGAGGCCGTAGTCCACGCGGGCGGTGGCGGCTTCGTCCGTGGTCCACAGGACGGTGACGCTATTGGCGCGGCGCGCCACGCGCACATCGCCGATCACGGGCGGCGTCGTATCCGCAAACGGTCCGGGTGTCACCGTCAGGTCGCCGAACGTGGCGTCCACGTGATGGGCCACCAGCGCTAGTCCGCCGCTGGCGACCTCAGTTTGATCCAGGCCCTGCAGGAGCCAGGCGGCCGGCTCGGGCTGCCCGGCCTCCCAGACCTTAAAGCGGTAGACGGCGCGTCCGCCGGACAGTGTCTCGACGCGCAGCTTCCAATAGTACGGCACGCCGAGTTCCAGCTTGCGCCCGCTGACGTCGCGGGCCAGCGTCGATTTGTCGTCGTTGATGAAAAAGGTGCCGTAGTTGGCGCTCCAGTCGTACCAGCCGGAGGCGCCCAGCGGCGCCCAGCCGCATTTGGGCTGAGCGCAAACCACGGGGTCGTCGCTGTGGCCGCGCCAGCGCGCCACCAGGCCGACGCCGGGCCCGGTGCTGATCGGGTTGAAGCCGCCGGTGTCGATGGCGTGGACCGTGATCAGCACCGTCGCCTCATAATCGGTCCAGGTGCTCAACCCGCCCAGCGCCAGCGTGCGGTCGTAATCCAGCACCTGCGGCCGGATGCCGGCGGCGCTGTGGCTCCACTCGCCGTCCACCACCTGCAGCGCCGTCTGCAGGTTGGTGACATTGTCCCAGTCGAGGGTGTACGTTGTGGGCCAATTGGCGCCGGCCGTGTATTGGACGGTCACCGTCTGGACGGTCTGATTGCTGAGCGTGTCTTGGGCGGTGACGACGACTTGATTGCTGCCGTTGAGCAGGGAGGCGGTGGCCAGATCGATGTTGAAATCGCCGGCCTGGGCCAGGCGCCGGTTGTCCGGGCCGAGCGACAGGCCGACGGCCGACCCGCCGTTGAGGCGGTACGTCAGCGACGCGACGCCGTCCGCGTCGGCGGCGTTGCCCAGGACGTTGACCCAGCCCTGCGGTGTGCCGGGCTGGCCGAAGGTCTGGTTGAGGCCGTAGAAGAACGTCAGCGTCGGCCCGCCGGGGCCGGAGGTCACCGGGCAGGCGTCGGGCGTCCCCGCGTCGCAGCCCGCCAGCGAGGCCGCGGCCGAGACAGCGGGCGCCGCGGGCAGGGCAGCCAGATCCTCCGGCGTGCAGTTGCGCGTGGCGAACGGCTGGCAGCTCTGGTCGGCGGGCGGCGGCTCGGCCGGGACCGGCTCATCGGCAAACGCCGGCGCGGCGAGAGCCAGGCTGGCCCACACCAGGGCACACCCCCAAAGGCTGAAGCGCATCCAACGCATAACGTCTCTGCCCGTTACCTTTACGATTCGGACTGCCGACCTCAAGCGAGGCCCTGGTACAAGCGCCGCCAGTCTTCGGCCACCCGCTCCCAGCTATAGTGGGCCTGGGCATGCTCGCGCCCGGCCTGACCCATCCGTTGCCGTCCGGCCTCGTCGGCCAGCACGCCGCGCACCGCCTCCGTCAGCGCCGCCACATCGCCGCGCTCCACCAGCCGCCCGGCCCCGCTGCCCTCGACGATCTCAGGCATCCCGCCGATACGCGTCGCGATCACGGGCACGCCGCTGGCCATCGCCTCGATGAGGCTCATCCCGAAGGACTCGCTGTACGACGGGTTGACGAGCACGTCCGCCTGCTGATAGGCCGCCACCATGCCCGGATAAGGCAGCACGCCCCAGAACCGCACCCGTCCCTCCAGGCCGGCCTCCGCCAGGTAGTGCTGGAGATAAGCACCGTAGTCAGTCGCCGTCCGGCCATCGTAGAAACGCGCCAGGTCGGCCACGGCGGCGTCCGCGCTCAGGCTCAGCAGGAAATCCAGCGACAGCGGCCGCCGGGCTCCGACGATGTCCAGGTGCAGGCCGGGATCCTCCGCCGCCAGCGCCCGGAAGGCCGCCAGCAGATCGTGCACGCCTTTTTCCGGCGAGACGCGGCCCACGAACAGCACGCGCCGGCAGCCGTTGGCCGGCGGCCGCGCGCCGGCCGCGAACGCCGGCACATCGACGCCGTTCGGCACCGTCCGGCACCGGTCGGCGTACTCGGGGAAACGCGCCCGGATCGTCTCGGTCAGGTAGGCGCTGACGCCGACGATGCGGTGGGCCTGGCGCAGCCGCGGCGCAATCACGGCCCGCGGGCTCTGCGTCAGCCACTCACAGTGCATGTGCAGCACCAGCCGCGCCGCCGGATTGAACGCGCGCAGGATCGGCAGGAACTGCGAGTAATTGGGCACATGGATGACGTCGCAGCGGCGGGCGCGCGCGTCCAGCGCCACGGCCAGCGCGTAATCCAGGGCCTGCCACGGCGCCGCATAAGATTGCGCCGCCCGCCGCTCGAACAGGCGCACCAGCCGCCGTAGACCGGGCACCTCACGCACTTCCGGCAGCCGGCGGATCTCCAGACCATCCGCGTGCTCGACGGCCGGTTGCGATCCCCCGCGCCGCGCGTAGACCAGCACCTCCGCCGAGCGCGCCAGGCGCCGCCCGACCTCGTGCAGGCCGATCATGATCGAGCTGTCCGGCGGCAGCGTGAAGCGCCCGATCGGCTGGTTAACGAGCGCGACCTTCATCCGGCGCTTCTCCGCCCGGCGGCCGCCTCAGACGATGGCCGGCTGCGGGACCGGCACAATGAAGCGGCCGCCCTGGCGCCGGTATTCATCCTGCTGCTGCATGATCTCCTTGGAAAAGTTCCAGGCCAGGAGCAGGACGTAGTCCGGTTTGTCGTCCAACAGTTTGGCCGGCGGCAGGATGGGCAGGTGGTTGCCGCCCATATAGCGGCCCTGCTTGAACGGGTTCAGGTCCACCACGTAGTCCACCAGCCCGCCGTCGATGCCGCAATAGCTCAGCAGCGTCGTCGCCTTGGCGGCGGCGCCATAGGCCGCGATCCGACGGCCCTGGCCCTTAAGCTCGCGCAGCAGGCCGATCAGCTCCTGCTTGATGGCCTGAACGCGGCGCGCGAAGTCGCGGTAATAGTCGGCGCGGTCCACGCCGGCGGCGCGCTCGTGGGCCAACAGCGTCGTCACGCCCTCGCGCGGCGCCGCCTGGTGCTCCACGAACAGCCGCAGCGAGCCGCCGTGGATGGGCGTGCGCTGGACGTCGTTGAGGTACAGGCCGTGCCGGCGGAAGAGCCGGTCCAGCGCCGTCACCGAGAAGTAGCACAGGTGCTGGTGATAGATGGTGTCGAACTCGCAGTGCTCCACCAGGTCCACGACGTACGGGCACTCGATCACGGCCGCGCCGTCGTCCTTGAGGACGGTGCCGAGGCCGGCCACGAAGCCGTTCAGGTCCGGCACATGCGCCAGGACGTTGTTGGCCAGGAAGACATCGGCCAGCCGGCCCTCAGCGCGCAGGCGCTGCGCCAGCTCGCGCGTGAAGAACGTGATCAGCGTCGGGATGCCGGCCTTCTGCGCGGCCTGGGCCGGCGGCTTGGCCGGGTCGATGCCCAGCACCGGGATGCCGCGCTCCATGAAGTTGCGCAGCATGTAGCCGTCGTTGCTGGCCGCTTCCACCACCAGGCTGTTCGGGCCGAGCGGGCGCGTCTCCAGCAGGTGCTGGGCGCTCGCGCGGAAGTGGGCCAGCAGCGCTTTGGACACCGACGAGAAGTACGGGTAGTCCCGGCCGAACAGGATCTCGGGATCCACCGACACCGTGATCTGGACCAGCGCGCAGTGCGGGCAGAAGGCCAGGTCTAACGGCGCCGTGATCTCGGGCTGCTGGAGCTGCTCCGGGGTGAGGAGGGCGTCGGCCAGGGGCGTGACGCCGAGCGAAAGCACCGGCTCCAGACCGGTCTGGCCGCAGGCCCGGCAGGGCAAGGTGGCGATATCCATACGTGCCTCCACTTCAGGCTGTCAGCGCCGGCGACTCGGCCCGCCAGCGCAGGTCTTGCTCCAGCCGGCCGGAGGCCAGCAGCTGCTTGATGTGGGCCACGCGCTTGTAGCGCTCGCCTTCGAACTCGTCCAAGGTCAACCCCACGCGCTGATAGGCCTCGTACAGCTCCTGCGCGCCCTTGCGCGCGTCCCACTGCGGCTGGAAGGCGGGCACCAGCCGGGGCAGCCGATCACAGTTGACGCGGTAGTTGCGCTTGTCTGGCGAGGCGTCCGAGGCGTATTCCACCACGCTGCCGGGCACGGTCGCCTTGACGATCTCGGCCAGCTCGCGGATGCGGTAGTTGTCGGCGGTCCGGCCGACGTTGAAGCCCTGGTTGTGGACCACCTCGCGCGGCGCCGTCAGCACGGCCACAAAGGCGCGGGCCATATCCTCGACATGGACGATCGGGCGCCACGGGCTGCCGTCGCTCTTGAGGAAGACGCGCCCGGTGGTATAGGCCCAGGCCACCAGGTTGTTGAGCACCAGGTCAAAGCGCAGGCGCGGCGAGACACCGTAGGCCGTGGACGAGCGCAGGAAGACCGGCGTGAACATGTCGTCGGCCAGCGGGGCCACGTCCCGCTCCACCCGCACCTTGGATTCGCCGTACGGTGTCACCGGGTTAAACGTCGAGGTCTCGTCGATCCAGTCGTCGCCGGCGGCGCCGTAGTTACTGCACGACGAGGAAAACACGAAGCGCCGGAGGCCGACCTGCTTGGCCAACTGCGCCAGGCGCACCGAGGCCAGGTGGTTGATCTCGTAGGTCAGGCTGGGGTTGAGGTCGCCGAGCGGGTCGTTAGACAGGCCGGCCAGGTGCAGCATGGCCTCGGCCTCGACCGCCCGCAGGTCGGCGGCCGTGACATCGCGGATGTCTTTGCGGATCTCCGGGACCGGGATGAGCTGGGCCGGGTCGCCGAAAGTCGACGCCTCGTACAGGTCGCTGTCCAGGCCGATGACGCTGTGGCCGGCCTGGGTAAGCAGGCGCACCAAGACCGTGCCGACGTAACCTTTGTGTCCGGTGACGATGACGCGCATTGTTTTACTCCCACAGTTTCCAGGGCGGGCTGCCGGCCTGCCACATTTTTTCCAGCACGTACTTGTCGCGCAGGGTGTCCATGCACTGCCAGAAGGACTCGTGCTTGTAGGCCATGAGCTGGCCGTCGCGGGCCAGGTTCTCCAGCGGCTCGTGCTCCCACTGGGTCTGGTCGCCGGCGATGTAATCAAAGACCTGGGGCTCCAGCACGAAGAAGGCGCCGTTGATCCAGCCCTCCATCGTCTGCGGCTTCTCCAGGAAATCCGTGACCTGGTCGCCGTCGAAGACCATGTGGCCGTAGCGCGCCGGCGGGCGGACGGCCGTGAGCGTGGCCAGCTTGCCGTGGCGTTTGTGGAAGGCCAGCAGCTCCGGCAGGTTGACGTTGGAGACGCCGTCGCCCCAGGTGAGCATGAAGGTCTCGTTGCCGATGACCGGCTGCAGGCGCTTGATGCGGCCGCCGGTGAGCGTCTGCAGGCCGGTGTCCACCAGCTCCACCGTCCAATCCGGCACCGGGCCGTTGCGCACCTGGACCTCGCCGCTGCGGAAGCGCACGGTCAGATCGCTGTTGAGCGAGCAGTAGTCCACCATGTACTTCTTGATGACCTCGCCTTTGTAGCCGAGCGCGATGACGAAGTCCTTGAAGCCGTAGTGGTAGTAGTGCATCATGATGTGCCAGAGGATCGGCCGCCCGCCGACCTCGACCATCGGCTTGGGCTTGATCTCCGTCTCTTCGGCCAGGCGCGTGCCCGCGCCGCCCGCCAGGATGGCGACTTTCATAGCGAGGCCTCCCGTGATGGCTGGCCCGCCGCGGCCGGAAGGGCCACGGCGTGCCCATTGGCGCCAAAGAATTGCGTTTGCCAGTTCAACCGCGGGCGCACGACGCCCGGAATGCGGCCGGCCAGGCCGCCGCGGGCCGTGTCCTCGTCCTGGCTGTCGATCACCTGGAACGCGACCACATCCCGCTCGTAGAAACGCAGCACCTGCGGCGGCGCCGTGAGCAGGCCGGCTCCGATGATGCAGGTGCCTTCCGACAGGAAATTGCCCGGGATCCAGGCGGTGCTGGTGTAGCGCCCGGCCGGCCGGGTCTGCCCGCGCCAGGCCGGGTCCTGGTCGAACGACGAGAACACGAAGACGCCCTCGTCGTTGTGCAGCGTGAAGTGCGGGTGCAGCGTCAGGCCGGCGCGCAGCACTTCGTACTCCAGCTCGATCCCCACCGGCTGGCGGATGTCCAAGGCATCCGTGGCCTCGCCCGAGGCGGCCCGCACGCGCACGGCCCGCAGACGCACGACTTCGTCGCCCGGAGCCTGGGCCGGGTCGTTCCACACTCGCGCCGCGGTGGTGCCCAGGCCGGAACTGAGATAGGTGCCGACCACCTGCTGTGACGGCCCGTCCTGGATGATGCGGCCGCCGCTGAGCAGCAGCGTGCGCGGACACAGCCGCGTGATGGCGGGCATGTTGTGGGACACGAACAGGATGGTGCGCCCGTCGCGGCCGACCGCCTCCATTTTGTCCAGGCACTTCTTCTGAAAGGCGCTGTCGCCCACGGCCAGCACCTCGTCCACCAGCAGGACCTCGGGCTCCAGGTGGGCGGCCACGGCGAAGGCCAGGCGCATATACATGCCGCTGGAATAGTGCTTGACCGGGGTGTCCAGGAACTTCTCGACCTCGGCGAAGGCCACGATCTCGTCGAAACGCCGGGCGATCTCAAACCGGCGCATCCCCAGGATTGAGCCGTTCAGGAAGACGTTCTCGCGGCCGGTCAACTCGGGGTGAAAGCCGGTCCCGACCTCCAGCAGCGAGCCGACGCGGCCGCGGATATCGGCGTGGCCTTCGCTCGGCTCGGTGATGCGGGTCAGGATTTTGAGCAGCGTGCTCTTGCCGGCGCCGTTGCGGCCGATGATGCCGACCACTTCGCCCGGCCGCACCTGGAAGGAGGCCTCGCGCAGCGCCCAGAATTCTTCGGCGGCGCCGGGCGCCGGCTGGCCGCGCAGCAGCCGGCCGGCCTGGCGGAACGGCGCCGTGAAAGTCGCGGCCAGGCGGTCCCGCATGGTCTCATAACGATTGCGTTCATGGACGATCTGGTAGCGTTTGCCCAGACCGACGGCCTCGATGGAGTAGTGGCTCATAAATCTCTGTGCTCGGACGCGGCTCAGGCGACGTCCGCGAAAGTGCGCTCCATGCGCCGGAAATAGAAGGCGCCGCTCACCAGCAAGACCACGGCCACCCCGGCCGACAGGCCGATCAGCGGGCCGGGCGCCGTGTCTGTGCCCAGCAAAGCCCAGCGGAAGCCCTCGATCACGCCCGCCATCGGGTTGAGGCCGTACAGGCTGCGCCACGGCTCCGGGAAGATGCTGGCTGGGTAGACGACGGGCGTGGCGTACATCCAGAACTGGACGATGAACGGCACCAAGTAGCCCACGTCGCGGTAGCGGACGTTGATGGCCGCCATCCACAGACTCACCCCCAACGACGTCACCAGGGCCAGCAGCAGGAGCACCGGCACCCAGACGGTGTTGATCGTCGGGACGATGCCGTAGTACAGCATCATGCCGATCAGCACGACGAAGGCCAGCGAGAAGTCCACCACGCCCGCCAGCACCTTGGCGATGGGCAGCGCCATGCGCGGGAAGTACACTTTCTTGAGCATGTTGGCGTGGGTGACCATGCCCGCGGTCGCCTGCTGCAGGCCCGTGGCGAAGAACGTCCACGGCACCAGCGCCGCGTACGAGAAGATCGGATAGGGCAGTCCGTCCGAGTCGATCTTGGCGTACCGGCCGAAGATCAGGCTGAAGACCACCATGGTGAAGAACGGCTGCAGGATGGCCCAGGCCGCCCCCAGCACGGTCTGCTTGTAGCGGACCTTGACGTCCCGCCAGACGAAGAAGAAAAGCAGCTCGCGGTATTCCCACAACTCGCGCAGGCGCAGCGCCGACCAGCCGCGGCTCGGTTCGATGCGCAGGACCGGCGCCTCGCCGGTGGCGGCGCGGCGCGCTTGAACTTCAGTCAGCATAGGCCTTCCTGGAAAAGAATCAGCCGGGGACCTGGCGTGGCCGGGCCCAACTACGCAGCGCCGGGGAGGCAGCGCGTCCGACCGCCGTTCATCGTACGGTCAAACCAACGGCTCAGAAATGGGAAATTCGGCTGAACGCTGGTCAGTGCGCGCAGGGCGCGGCAACTGGACCGGGCCGGCCCAGGGAGGCGCCGGCGCCGAGGCACGGCGGTCAGTGCGCGCCGGCGCCGCGCAAGACCACCATCGCCGTCCACCACAGGATCTTGAGGTCCAGAACGAGGCTCATCTGTGCCACGTACTCGGCATCGAAATTCACGATCTGCTCGAAGGAGAGGCTGCTGCGCCCGCGCACCTGCGCCAGGCCGGTGATGCCGGGCAGCACTTCCAGGCGCTCGTGGTGCCAGAACTGATACTCCTCCACTTCCCAGGCCAGGTTCGGGCGCGGGCCGATGATGCTCATCTCGCCCTTGAGCACGTTGAAGAGCTGCGGCAGTTCGTCCAGGCTGGCCTTGCGCAGGAAGCGCCCGACGCGCGTGACGCGCGCCTTAGGCTTATAGGCCTGGCCCTGGGTCTCCGCCACCTGGCCTTTGACATAGGCCTTCAGATAGTCACGGTGGTGCTGGTCGTCCACCTGGGTGTGCATCGTGCGGAACTTGATCATCTTGAAGCGGCGGCCGCCCTTGCCGACCCGCTCCTGGATGAAGAAGATCGGGCCGGACGAATCGAACCTGATCGCCGCCGCACACAGCGCCAGAAGCGGCAGAAAGACCGGCAGCGCCAGGACGCAGATGAGCAGGTCCAGGGCGCGTTTGATCGGCCGGTATTCCGGGTGCTCCGGCACCACCATCGGCCGGCCAATGACCTCCAGTTCCAGGTCTTGGTCGTCCTGGAAATACCTAGGTCGATTGACGATCACCATGTCCATTGGCGTTCTCCTGCACACCGACCCCGTCAAACACCAGGGCGCTGCCCGACGGCGCCCGCCGGGCCGACGCCTCCGGCTCTTCCATGGCGCTCACCGCGCGCTGGACCAGGCTCTCAAACGTCGTCACATCTCTGGATAGGGCGGCCGTGCCGACCTTGATGGTCACCCCCAGGCGGTCCGTCACGACCTTCTTCAGGCGGCCGACCAGATGCGGCACCTTCTCCGGCGTCATCTCGGGCAGCACAATCAGGAAGTGGTCGCGCCGTTTGGCCACGATGTTGTAATCGTCGAGCTCGTCGCTCAGCACTTTGGAGACACCGGCCAGCACATACTGGCGCATCATCGTCTGCTGGGCCTCCTGCACCATCCGGTCCAGGGCCACGCGCACGGAGGCGTCGTCGGCCCGGATCGCCACCAGCATCAGCGGACGGTGGTAGACGCGCGCGCGCTGCACCTCGCGGTAGATCTCGCCCTGACGCGTGCGCCGCTCGGCGACATGCCCCAGGGTCATGTTCACCACGGCGTTCTCGAACTCGGTCACCCCGCCGCTGACCCGCCGGGCCAGGAACAGCGTCACCACGATCGCCGTCACCTGGGTGACGACCAGCGGCAGCGGCACGCCCAGGCCGTTGCCCAGCCACGCCTCCAGGGCCAGGAAGGCCGCCGCCGCGGCGCCCGCCACCAGCCAGACGTTAGTCTTGTGCAGCGGCGCGTACAGCAGCATCAGCAGCGCCACCGCCGGCACGAAAACATACGCCACCTGCGAGATGTTAATGCTGTCGCTCAGGCGCTCGATGTTGTAGAACAGGAACAACCAGATAATCAACAGGGCGTTAGGTAACCGAATCCGCTTCATAACCAGGCTGACTCCCCACAGCCGAATGGCGTGCTGGGAACTATGTCTTTGGTTGGCTGAACACAGGAAACGCCGGCGTTGGGCGCCGGGCGACGCTGTCAGGGTCCGCCCACCCACCCAGAGGACTTGGAAGATCGGCGGGACCGTCAACACCAAGTCAACGCCCCCCATGGGTGGAGGCCGGTTGCACTTGTTAGGACTAAGGCTACTATGAAAGAGCGCTTAGGATCAATGAAAAATACGTCCTGGGCCTCAGTACCTTCGTACTATCGGCGGGGTTTTGCGCAAACCGGGCGCCGACGTCTGCGCTCGGCCGGCGGCCTCCCGGCGGCGGGGGCTTCGTGATATGATTGGGCAGCCGTCGGGAAGTTCGGCGGCTTCCGCCCGCCGAAACGCCTCGGCCGCTCGCTTGGCCGGGGCTTTCTTTTGGAATTGACTACGCAGACCGCTGCCGGCGTCCGGCCTGCGCCCGTAAATCGTATTGTGTGGTAAGCCTCATGCTGATCGAACGCACCGACCTCCGCAATATCGCCATCATCGCCCACGTCGACCACGGCAAGACCACGCTGGTGGACGGCCTGCTGCGCCAGGCGCGCACCTTCCGCGAGAACCAGCAGGTGATCGAGCGCGTGATGGACTCCAACGACCTGGAGCGCGAGCGCGGCATCACCATCTTCGCCAAGAACGCGGCCTTCACCTATCGCGGCATCAAGGTCAACATCGTCGACACGCCCGGCCACGCCGACTTCGGCGGCGAGGTGGAGCGCGTGATGAACATGGTCGACGGCGTCCTGCTGCTGGTGGACGCGGCCGAGGGCCCCATGCCGCAGACGCGCTTCGTGCTGCGCAAGGCCCTGGAGATGCGCCACAAGGTCATCGTGGTCATCAACAAGGTCGACCGCAAAGACGCTGAGCCGGATGTCACCCTGAACAAAACCTTCGACCTGTTCATCGAGCTCGGCGCCAGCGACGAGCAGGCCGACTTCCCGGTTATCTACTGCAACGCCCTCACCCAGCAGGCCGGCCTCACGGCCGATCTCTCGCCGGATTACCAGCCGCTGTTCGAGGCCATCCTGGCCCACATTCCAGCCCCGCGCGTCGACCCCGACGCGCCCACCCAGATGCTGGTGACCACGCTGAGCTACGACGATTACAAGGGCCTGATGGCGGTCGGCCGCATCTTCAACGGCCAGCTGCGCCGCGGCCAGACCATCGCCCGCATCGACCACGAGGGCCACGTCGCCGCCTACAAGCTGACCTACCTGTTCGCGTTTTTGGGTCTGGCCAAGGTCGAGGTCGACTCCGCCTCGGCCGGCGACCTGGTGGCCGTGGCCGGCATGGACGAGGCCCACATCGGCGACACCGTGGCCGACCCCGAGAACCCGGTCAGCCTGCCTGGCATCCGCGTGGAGCCGCCGACCGTGCGCATGACCTTCGGCGTCAACACCTCGCCGTTCGGCGGGCGGGAAGGCCGGTACGTCACCTCGCGCCACATCCGTGACCGGCTGGCGCGCGAGCTGGAACACAACGTCTCCCTGCGCGTGGAGGATACCGACCAGGCCGACAAGTTCCTGGTGAGCGGCCGCGGCGAACTGCACCTGGCCATCCTGATCGAGACCATGCGCCGCGAGGGCTATGAGCTGGAAGTCTCCCGGCCGGAGGTCATTATGCTGAAGGGCGAAGCCGGCGAGGTGCTGGAGCCCTACGAAGAAGTGCATATCGAGGTCGCCGAGAGCCACATGGGCACGGTCATCGAGATGCTCGGCCGGCGCCGCGGCCAGATGACCAACATGCACCAGGGCGGCGACGGCTCGGTCTACCTCACCTACCTGGTGCCGACGCGCGGCCTGCTCGGCTTCCGCTACCAGTTCCTGACCGCCACCCAGGGCACCGGCCAGATGCACTCGCTCTTCCATGATTACCTGCCCTACGGCGGCGGCATCGAGCAGAAGGAACTCGGCAGCGTGGTGGCCATCGAGCCCGGCACGTCCACGGCCTACGCCATCCGCAACGCCGAGGACCGCGCCATGCTCTTCATCGAGCCCGGCGTCGAAGTCTACGAGGGCATGGTCGTCGGCCAGCATGTCCGCCCGGAGGACCTGCTCTTCAACATCTGCAAGAAGAAGCAGCTCACCAACGTGCGCGCGGCCCGGGCCGAGATCCTGGAGGCGCTGACGCCGCCCCGCAAGATGAGCCTGGACGAGTGCATCGAGTACCTGAGCGACGATGAACTCCTGGAGGTCACGCCGCACAGCCTGCGCATCCGCAAGCGCATCCTGCACACCGAGCAGCGCGCCAAAGAGCAGAAGCGCGCTGAAAAAGCGCTGGAAGAAGCCTGAGGCGGCCCCGCGCCGCCGCGGTTCAACCCCTCCGGCCCCGTCTGGTCGCTGCGATCAGGCGGGGCCGTTTGCTTTCCCCGGCCGCCGCCGCGCTTCGGCTACAATGAGGGCCGAGGTCAAGCGGTGTCCCTTCATCTCCACTCCGTCCGCTGCCAGCTGCCGGACCCGGCCCCGCCGGCCGTCTATCCCTTCAGCGTGCCGTGGGTGCAGAGCCAGGCCGCACTCGAGTTCACGGCCCCGGTGACCTTCCTCGTCGGCGAGAACGGCTCGGGCAAGTCGTCCTTCCTGGAGGCGCTGGCCTGCGCGATCGGGTCGATTGTGGCCGGCGGCGATGACGTCGGCGCCGACCAGACGCTGGCGCCGGTCCGCCCGCTGGCAAACCGTCTGAAGCTGAGCTGGGAGAAGCGCACGCGCAAAGGCTTCTTCTTGCGGGCCGAGGATTTCTTCGGCTATGTGCAGCGCCTGGCCCGGACGCGCGCCCGGCTGGAAGCCGACCTGCGCGAGACGGAGACCGAGTTCCGCGGCCGCTCCGACTATGCGCGCGGCCTGGCCACCGGGCCGCTGCGCGGTGAACTGCGGGCCCTGGAGCGGCGTTACCAGGGCGACCTGGACGCGCGCTCGCACGGCGAGAGCTTCGTCACCTTCTTCCGCAGCCGCTTTGTGCCGGGCGGCCTGTATCTGCTGGACGAGCCGGAGGCGCCGCTCTCACCGCTGCGCCAGATCGGCTTTCTGGCCTTGCTGCAGAACCTGGTGGCGCAGGACGCGCAGTTCATCATCGCCACGCACTCGCCGATCCTGATGGCGCTGCCCGGCGCCGTCCTCCTGAATTTCGACGATAACCCGCCCCGGCCGGTGCCCTACGCCGACCTCGAGCATGTCCGCCTGACGCGCGACTTCCTCAACTACCCGGAGCGCTTTCTGCGCCACTTGGCTGCGTCCGCGCCGGACGCCGGCCCGGACAGCGGTGCGTAAGCCCCCCTCGGTCGCGCACAGTATAATTTCCGCATGTCAGTCGCCGCCCTCCTCCTGTCGCTGGCCTTGTCTACGGCGCCGGCCGCGGCGCCGCTCCCGACGGACACGGAGCCGCCCCTGTGCGCGCCGGCGGCCCAGCTCAGCGAACTGGCCGGCTGCCCAGCCTGGGGGCCTGGCGCCCTGCAGGCCCAATACGCCGCCGCTCAGCTTCCGGCTGAGATCCCGGCGCTGCCCACCGAGAAACTGACTCGCCCGGCCAAGATCCTGGACGCCGCTTACGCCCGCGTGCTCACGCCGGATGCCCCGGTCTTCGCCTCGCCGGAGGCGGCCGCCGCCGGCGCCGCCGCCCGCACGCTCGGCCGCGGCTTCGTCTTCGTCCAGACCGTCGCCGCCGAGCAAGCCGGCGACCTGGCGCTGTACAAGATCCGCAGCGGCGAGTTCATCCGCGCCGCCGACGTGGAGGCCGTGGAGCCGAGCGGCTTCCAGGGCCTGCGCCTCACCGCGCGCCCGGCCTACCCCTTCGGCTGGTTGGTCGCCAGCACGCGCCCCAGCCCGGCCCCGGGCGTCCCGGCCTCTCCAGACGTGAAGCGTCTGGCGCGCTACCGCGTCGTGCAGATCTTCGCCACAGTCCGCGTCGGCGCCTGGAACTGGTACCTGGTCGGGCCGGGCCAGTGGGTGGAGCAGCGCGCCGTCTCGGTGGTGAGCTTCCATCCGCCGCCGGACGGCGTCACCGGCGCCTGGATCCAGGTGGACCTGTACGAACAGACGCTGGTGGCCTACGAGGGCGCCGAGCCGGTCTACGCCACCCTGGTCTCGTCCGGTCTGGACAAGTGGGCCACCGAGCCGGGGCTGTTTGAAGTCTACGCGCGCCTGCGCGACGACCGCATGCGCGGCGCCTACGCGCCAGACAAGTCGGACTACTATTACCTGGAGGCGGTGCCGTACGTGCTCTACTTCGACGGCGACCGCGCCCTGCACGGCCAATACTGGCACGACCGCCTGGGCTTCAAGCGCTCGCATGGCTGCGTCAACCTGGCTCCGCTGGACGCCCGCTGGCTGTACGGCTGGGCGGCCATGGGCACGCCGGTCTGGGTGTACGATCCGTCCCAGCCGGCGGACGTCAAAGCGGAAAGCGCGGCCATCGGGCCGTGACCGTGTCCGCCCTGACGATGCGCTTCACTCGCCACTCCCACTGCTCCTTCTGCGGCGCCGCGTTCGCGCCGGACAGCACCTGGCCGCGCGTGTGCGCGCAGTGCGGCAACGTCAGCTACGTCAATCCGACACCCGTGGCCGTCGTGCTGGTGCCCGTCGACGACGGCCTCCTGACCGTGCGCCGCGACATCGAGCCGGGCCGCGGCCAACTGGCCCTGCCCGGCGGCTACGTCAACCTCGGCGAGACCTGGCAGGCCGCCGGCGCGCGCGAGGTGGAAGAGGAGACCGGCCTGCGCCTGACGCCGGATGAGCTGCAGGTGGTGGCCGTGCACAGCACGCCGCCGCCCAGCCACAACATATTGATCTTCGCCTTGGCCGGGCCGCGCGCCGCCGCCGACCTGCCGCCGTTCACGCCCAACGCCGAGACGCTGGAGCTGGTAGTGTTGCGGGCGCCCCAGCCCCTGGCCTTCCCGCTCCACACCCTGGTCGCCGGCGAGTACTTCGCGCGCCGAGCCCAGCGGATCCCCTGAGAGCATGCTGCCGCGCGGGTGCCTCGCCCCCTTCTCACCGGACCTCAGGAGATGGCCGCCGGCGGCTGCGGAGAGGCGCCCGGCGAGGCGCGCCCGCCCTCTCCCAGCGGCCGGAGCGCTCATCTGGGCTGCCCTGTGGCTGAGCCTGGTTACGACCTCGGCGGCGCGCGCCGACACGCCGGCCCAAACGCCGGCCCTGATCGACGACCTGCCGGGCGTGTGCGCGCCGTCCACGCAACTCCACTTCGAGGCCGACTGCCCGGACCTCGGACCGGGCGCCTATCTCCAGCAGGCCGCCGCCGCCGGCCTGCCGTACCCGCTGCCCGCTCTTGAGATCTCGCCGACGCTGCCTTACCGCGGCCTGACGCCGCACGCCTACGGGCGCGTGCTCACGGACACCGCCGGCCTGTACCGGCATCCCCTGGAGGCCCTGATCGGCCTGCCGCCGCTGCGCCGCTTCGAAAAAGGTTTCGTGTTTGTGAGCGTCCTGGGCCGGACCGTGGTGGACGGGACCGAGTTCTACCAGGTCAACCCGGGCGAGTACATGCGCGCCGCGGACGTCGGCGAGGCGCGGCCGTCCGGCTACACCGGGCTGTTCTTCGCCGGCCCGCCGCCGGCCCCGGTGGGCTGGCTGATCAACACGGTCCAGGTCAGCGCCAGCCCCGGCGCCGCGCCCGCCGCCGACGCCCCTTACGCGGGCCGCTATCAGTCCTTTCAGGTGGCCGGCGTCCAGCGCGTGGGCGAGTGGGATTGGTACGAGATCGGGCCCGGCCAGTGGGTGGAACAGCGCAACCTGGCGCTCGTCCAGCCGAGTCCGCCGCCGGGCGCGCCGCCGGACGTGATCGCCGTCGACACGTACGAGCAGTCTCTGGGCGTCTACCGGGGCGGACGCCTGATCTTCGCCACCCTGGTGTCCAGCGGCTCGCGCGCCTTCCCCACCCGGCCGGGCACCTTCCAGGTCTGGGCCAAGTTCCGCTACGGCCGCATGACCGGCGCCTACTTCGACGACCGGCGCGATTACTACTATCTGGAAGATGTGCCCTGGATTTTGTACTACGACGGCGACCGGGCCTTGCACGGCGCCTACTGGCACGACAACTTCGGCATCAAGTCGTCGCATGGCTGCGTCAACCTTTCGCCGCGCGACGCGCGCTGGCTGTTCGACTTCGCCCAGATCGGCGACACCGTCTTTGTGTTCAATTCCGGCCAGTAGCCGTTTGATATAATCCTCAAGTTGTTCAAGACCCACCCGGCGGTGGGCCGGCCGGCTCAGCGGACCGGCGGCCTGAATTGCGATGACCTTCCTTAAGCGCCTCACCGAACGCCGCCCCCTGCTGTTGGACGGCGCGACGGGAACCGAACTGGACCGCCGCTCCGTGAACGTCACGCTGCCGCTGTGGAGCGCGCGCGCCTTGCTGGACGCCCCGGACGTGCTCGTCCAGATCCACGCCGACTACCTGCAGGCCGGCGCCGAGATCGTCACCGCCAACACCTTCCGCACCCACCGCCGCTCGCTGGCCAAAGGCGGCCTGGGGGATCGTGCCCGCGAATTGACGCAGCGGGCGGTGTCGCTCGCCCGCGACGCCGTGGCCGCCTTCCCGGCCGGCGGCGTGCGCTTTGTGGCCGGCTCGTTGGCGCCGCTGGAGGATTGCTACTCGCCCCACCTGGTGCCGAGCCAGGCCGACTGCGAGCGCGAGCACGCCGAGATGGCCGCCCACCTGGCCGAGGCCGGCGCGGACCTGATCCTGGTGGAGACCATGAACACGATCCGCGAGGCGGCCGCCGCCACCGTCGCGGCCCGCACCACCGGCCTGCCCGTGCTCACCAGCTTCGTCTGCCGCACGGATGGCCGGCTGTTCTCGGGCGAGACCGTCACCGACGCCGTCCGCGCCATTGCGCCGCTCGGCGGCGTGGGGCTGCTGATCAATTGCACGCCGACGACCACCATCCACGAGCCGTTCAAGGAGCTGCGCGCGGCCCTGAACCGGCAGACCTCGCACCGCCCGCCGGTCATCGGCCTGTATGCCAACATCGGCCACACCGACGACGTCAAGGGCTGGGAGAGCACGGCCGAGGTGACCCCGCTGGAATACGCGCGGCTGGCGGTGACCTGGCTCAAGCTGGGCGCCAACCTGATCGGCGGCTGCTGCGGCACCACGCCCGGCCATATCGCCGCCGTCCGCATGGTGATGTCCTGAACCCGCCTCAACCCGCCGCCGCCCCAGGCCGCGGCCCAGCCGTTGATCATTTGTGTGACTGGAGAAAGTGGTGATGCGATGCGTCTTCGCTTAGGTCTCTTCATCAGCGCCCTCGCCGGCGCCTCCCTGGCCTGCCAGACCGTCCTGGGCGTCTGGACGCCGACGCCGGCCCCGCCGCCGGTGGCCGTCGCCACGACAGCGCCGCGCCCGTCCCGCACCCCAGCGCCGACCGAGGCGCCCGCCGAGCCTACTCTCGAGATCGCGCTGACGGTGGCGCCCGCGCCGAGCGCGCCGCCGGACGTGACTGTGGACGGCGTCCGCCAGTGCAGCTACGTCCCCGGCGTCTCCGTGCCGGCCGTGATGCCGCCCGAGGTGCTGGCGGCGGCCACGCCCACGCCCTATCCCACCGCCACGCCGCCGGCCCCCACCGTCGTGGACGACGAGACCACCGGCCGCCAGCTGCGCGTCTATGAAGAGTTGTGGACGACCGTCCGCGACTACTACGTCTACGCCGACTACCGCGGGCGGGATTGGAACGCCATCGGCGACCAATACGAGGCGATCATCCGCGCCGGCCTGACCGACGAGGACTTCTACCTCCTGATGCAGCTCATGCTCAACGAGCTGGGCGACGAGCACTCGTCGTTCCAGAGTCCCGAGCAGGTGGCCGAGGAGGAAGCCGAGCTGGCCGGCCAGAACGACTACGTCGGCGTCGGCATCCTGGTGAGCGCCGTGCTGGAGGCCAACTACGCCGTGATCATCGCCGTCTTCCCGGACAGCCCGGCGGCCGAGGCCGGGCTGCGCTCGCACGACATCATCCTGCAAGTGGACGGCGGGCCGATCCTGGACGAGGACGGCGTCCTGCAATCCAGCCGCATCCGCGGCCCGGAGGGCACGCGCGTCCAGCTGACGGTCGAGCGGCCGGGCGAAACGGCCCAGGTCCTGGATCTGCCGCGCCGCCGCATCACGGGCGCGCTGCCCATCGACTACTGCCTGGTGCCTGGCACGCGCATCGGCTACGTCTTCTTCCCGAGCTTCTTTGATGAGACCATCCCGGACCAGGTGCGCGCCGCGCTGCGCCAGATGACGGCCGCCGGGCCGCTCGATGGCCTGATCCTGGACAACCGCCAGAACGGCGGCGGCTCACAGACGGTGGCCGACCCGATCATGGGCCTGTTCACCAGCGGGCTGCAGGGCCAGTTTGTCAGCCGCGAAGACCGCGTCCCGCTGCGGGTGGAGCCCGAAGATGTCGGCGGCTCGCAGAGCGTGCCCCTGGTGGTGCTGGTGGGCGACGGCACGGCCAGCTACGGCGAAATCGTCAGCGGCGTGCTGCGCGTCTCCGGCCGCGCCCAGATCGTGGGCCAGACCACCTACGGCAACGTCGAGCGGTTGTGGGGCTATGATTTTGAGGACGGCTCGCGCGCCTGGATCGCCAGCGAGACCTTCCAGCCGCGCGGCCAGACCAACGGCATCTGGGAGGAGACCGGCATCATCCCGGATGTGTTCGCGCCGTCCCGCTGGGACCTCTTCTCCGAGGCCAGCGACCCGGCCCTGGCCGCGGCCGTCGATCTGCTGCAAAATGTCCGCTGACCCGTTCACGCCATCCCGGAGTTGCCTATGCCCGATGCCCCCCGCAAATACCGCCTGATCACGGACGAGCAGATCCAGGCCGCCCGCCGGCACTGGCCGCAGGTCAGCGACAAGACCTGGACGCTGGTCCTCAAGCGCACCGATGAGCCCATGGTGCTGAACCGGGCCGCCCACCGCGGCGTCGGTTTCGTCAACATCCAGGTGCCCACGCCCGAACAGACCCGCGACGGCCTGTTCTACCGCCGTGACATCGACGTCCTGATCCTGATCGCCGGCGAGACCACGCTGGCCCAGTAGGGCGCGCCGCCGGACCGTCCGCGGCCGGCCGCGCTCGTTGTGGAGCTTATGAGCAAAAACTACGTCCCCGCCTCGGCCATGGTGATCGTGGCGCATCCTGACGATATCGAGTTCTCCTGCGCGGGCACGATCGCGCGCTGGGTGCAGCATGGCTGCCGGGCCATCTACCTGCTGTTGACCAGCGGCGACGTCGGCATCGCCCAGGACGGGATGACGCGCGCGCAGGCGCGCGAGATCCGCGAAGCCGAGCAGCGCGCCGCCGCCGCCATCTGCGGGGTGCAAGAGGTGGTCTTTCTGCGCGAGCCGGATGGCATGCTCCAGGCCACGCTCGAGCTGCGCAAGAAGGTGGTGCGCGAGATCCGGCGCTACAAACCGGAGGTCGTCATCTGCGGCGACCCGACCGTGGTCTGGGCCGGCGACAGCTACATCAACCACCCAGACCACCGCGCCGCCGGCCTGGTGGCCGTCGACGCCGTCTTCCCGGCCTCCGGACAGCCCAACCTGTTCGAGGAGCTGGCCGAGGAAGGGCTGACCGCCCACAAAGTCCGCAAAGTCTACGTCACCAGTTGGGACCACGCCGAAACCTACATCGCCATCGACGACACCATCGACCTGAAGGTGGCGGCCCTGCGCGCCCACCAGAGCCAGATGCGGGACTGGGACCCGGAGCCGCGCCTCAAGGAATGGGCCGCCGTGCGGGCCAAGGGCAAGGAGATGCTGTACGCCGAGGCCTACCGCGTGGTCACGCTGGAGAGCGACGAGGACTGGGAAAAGTACAAAGGCAGCGTCTTCGGCCGCCCATAAGCGGCCGGGCCTGTGCTACACTGGCCATGGAGCCGGCCTATGAACCGTCGACAACTCGCTAGCCTGAGTCTGATCGCCTTGGCCCTGGTCGCTTTCGCCTGGGCCAGCCAAACCTACTACACCTACGCCCCGGTCGCGTACCGCCAGGCCACCTGGACCCCCACGGCCACCATGACGCCGACCATCACGCCGACGCAGCGGCCGCTGCTGGACTGCGCGCCGTCGTCCGGGACCACTTCCCAGTTCGCGTCGTCGCGCGGCGTGGCTGGCAACGCCTTCAAGCTCGTGACCACCTGCGCCCTGCCCGGCGAGGACGTCTGGTTCGAGTTCAAGGCCACCAACAACGGCAGCTACCAGTACGTGGGCGGGCTGGGCGCCATCTGGTGCACCAACAAGCCCGGCCAGTGCACGCAGGCCTCCTGGGGCGACTTCTGGTTCGACAATCAGCCCGGCGGCAACCCCAACGACCCCAACAATGTCATCCCCTGGAACGATCACCTGAATGTCACGGCGTCAGGCGTGTACCAGGTGCGGCTGGGCATCTGCTGGCTGGCGGACCGGAACGCCTGCGAACAGAACCCCGGCTCCTGGGAATACCTCTCCGGCCCGGTGACGTTGACGATCCGTTGATCGCCGGCGCCTTGTGACCCAAAACAGCCTGCGCCGCTCAGGGCGCAGGCTGTTTTTTTTTCGCGCGTTCAGCGCCGCCGCGGCGCCTGTTCCCGCCCGGCTTTATGGCCAGCGCACGGCGCGGCCGTGCTGGCGCAGGATGGCCGCCGTCTCGGCCAGCGGCAGCGCCGGCAGGAGGTGGCCGTCCCGGCCGGTCATCGTCTCAGCCGCGAAGAGCGAGTTGAGGATCGCCTCTTCGGTCGCTTCCAGGGCCGCCTGAAAGAGGTGATTGATGGCGGGCGCGTCCGGCCAGGCCTGGCCGGCCTGCAAGGACTCGGCCACCTGGTGCCGCGCCAGCACCGGGCCGTCCGGAGCATGCGGGACGCGCTGGGTCGTGGAGAAGGCGATGGCGAAATCGCCGCTGGAAGTGGAGTACAGGCCGCCGACGCGCGCCAGGCCGCCGCCCGCGCGCACGCTGACGCGCTCCAGCTGGCGCGCATCCAGCGGGGCGTCGGTGCCCAGGACGATGATGATGGACGAGCCGTGTTGTTCGGCCGGCGGCGGCGGCGTGGGCGCCCAATCCGCCAGGGCCTGGCCGACCGGGACGCCGTCGACGCGCAGGTGCTCGCGGCGCCCGAAATTGCTCATCACCAGCGCGCCCAGCGTCCAGCCCTCCGGCGTCTGGCGGGAGCTGGTGCCGATGCCGCCTTTAAAGCCGCAGCACATCATGCCGGTGCCGCCGCCCACGCCGCCCTCGGCCACCGGGCCGCCGGCCGCGCCGTCCAGCGCCGCGCGGACGTGCTCGCTGCGCAGCGCCCGGCCGCGCATGTCGCTCAGATACTGCTCCGAGCACTCAGCCACCACCGGGGCCGGCGTCCACGTCGTCACCCCCAGCTCCGCATCGCGCGCGAAGAACCAATCCAGCACGCCATCGGCGACGCGCGGCACGTTGGTCGTCCCGGTCAGCAGAATCGGCGACTCCAGCACGCCGGTCTCGCGCACCATCTCGGCGTTGGTCACCTCGCCGAAACCGTTGATGCGGTGGACGCAGGCGGCCACCTTGTCCCGGAACACGTCGCCGGGGTGGGGGTGGATGGCGGTGACGCCGGTCCGCACCGGGCCGACACCGGGCACCAGCGGCCCTTCGCCTTCGACGAGCGTCACGTGGCCGACGCGCACGCCGGGCACGTCGGTGAGGGCGTTGAACGGGCCGGTGGGCAGCGTGCCGAGAGTGAGTCCAAAATCGCGGACGCGCGGGCGCTGGGTCATGCGGTGGGCCTCCCCCCGCCCACCAGCCGGAGGCTGGTCAGCGGAGCCAAACGGTGAGCAGGCCGCATGAAACACCGAAAGCGCCCGGCGCGCAAGCGGCGGCTTCGGGAAAAGGGCCAGCGCCCCAGGGGCGCCGCGCTCAAGGACGCCGCTCGCGCAGCGCCGGCTGCCAGTTGGCCACGGCCACCAGGATCAGGTAGGTGGAGACTACGAACACCGAGAACAGCACCGAGAAGACCAGGGCCTCGCGGTTGGCCAGCGGATGGCGCACCAGATTCCAGATCTCCAGCAGCAGGCTGCGCGGATTGAAGAACAGGTCCCAGCTGTTCCAGCGCTGGAAACGGCCCAGGTAGACGCCGAAGCCGCTCAGGCCCAGCACGCCGAAAGCAAACAGCCAACTGGCAGCCGGGCCGGCCGCCCGGCGCACCAGCGCCTGCATCACCAGCAGCGAGATCAAACCCAGCAGTAAGCTCGTCCACGCGAACGCCACCAGCAGAATCAGGTCGTACCAGTACGGCACGCCTTCACCGCGCCACAGATGGATGAGGTCGGTCACCATGTACGGCGCGTTGGGGAAGAAGAGCAGCCAGATCGCGGCGCAGGCGGCCACCCCCAGCCACGCCAGCCATGAGTCGCGTTTGAAAACGTTGTAAGCCGCCAGCGCCAGGCCCATCGGCAGCCAGGCCAACCCCAGGTTCCAGGCCAGGGTCCAGTGATCCAGGCTGCGCGTGTAGGCGACGCGCAGGATCAGCATGGCCGCGCACAGGCCGGTGGCCAACAGCAGGGCGGCCAGCACCAGCAGCTGGCGATGATGACGCAGGCAGACGCGCACCAGTTTCAGCATAGACACCTTTCGCCGAGCCAACGCCGGCCCGGGCTGCCCCGAGTGTAACCAGAGCCGCCGGCGCCGGTCAACCGCCGCTCACCGGGCGGCCAGGCACCCGTTAGGAAACGGGTCGGTTCGGGCGCAGACTGCCTCTTGCTTCGCGAGTCCTGGATTCTTATAATCCTACCTACACGCGCTGAAAACCGGCGCGGCCTATGACCGCGCTGCCAAAGGTGACCGCGATGTATGTCCAAACCGAGATCCTGTTCCCGCCCCGGCTGATCCCGCAGCTGCGCGACGCCGCCGGCCCGGAATTTCGCAAGCTGGTGGACCGCGTGGGGAGCCTCGACGAGGCCAACCCGGAGAGCCTGGCTTTCACGTTGCTCATCATCCGCCTGGACGGCTGCCTGGAATGTGAGACCGATTCGTTCCGGGCGATGCGCGGGTGCCTGGCCTGCGCCCTGCAGAACCTGCGCCGCTACCGCGCCAACGAACGCGAGCTGCTCAAACTCTACAAGGCGGCGCTCAAAGACGTCCAGACACACCTGGCCGAGCACGGCCTCCCGCCGGTGGGCAAACGCGCGGCCAAGGCGGCTGGCAGCGTGCCCGCATAGGGCCGGCTTATCAGCCTGATAAGCCGGCGCGCGCGGCGGCGCTGGCTTGGAGTTTGCTCCGCGCCTGTGGTATGCTGACAAACGTGATTCGCCTGCGTGTGCCGCGCGCATCCGCTTGAGCACCTTGACGCTTCTACACCGGCCGGTGCTGGTGGAGAAGCGTTTTTATTTCCGGCGCCGGCTGGCCGCCACGGCCGGGCGCTGCTGCGGAGAGCCCCATGCTGACCCTGGTTGAGCAGATCGTTTTCGTGCTGCTGGCGTTGACTTCGGCCTACTTCGCCTATCGCTCGGGCGACCGCATCCGGCGCATCCTCCAGCGCGGCCGGGGCGGGCAGGCCATCTCCCTGCCGGACGCCGTCCGCCGCGCCCAGTCCGCGCTCACCAAAGCGGTCGTGCTCACACCCACCTGGCAGACGCGCTTCTGGCCGAGCCTGTTCCACGCCTTCGTGGTCTGGGGCTTCATGTTCTACCTGCTCGTCAACCTGGGCGACGTGCTGGAGGGGTTCCTGCCCGGCTACCAGTTCATCACCAGCGGCGCCGTGCCACTGGTCGATGGCGTCTACAACCTGCTGGCCGATGTGCTCAGCGTCGGCGTGCTCGCCGGCATGGCGGCCCTGCTCGTGCGGCGCTTCGGCCTCAACAGCCGGGACTTCGCGTTCCTGGCGAACACGCTCGTCCACCCGCGCGCCAAGGCCGGCATCCGGCGCGACTCGGCCATCGTCGGCAGCTTCATCCTCCTGCACGTGGGGTCGCGCTTTCTGGGCGAGACCTTCCACCTGGCCGAGAAGGGCGTGGACATCTGGCAGCCGTTCGCCAGCGCCGTGAGCTTCCTGTGGGACGGCCTCCCAGTGGGTGGGCTGGCCGTTATGCAGCACGTCGCCTTCTGGGGCGCCATCGGCACGATCCTGCTCTTTATCCCGTACTTCCTGTACTCCAAACACATCCACATCTTCATGGCGCCGTTGAACTTCCTGCTCAAGCCGGAGCGCAAGTCGATGGGGCAGCTGGCCAAGATCGACTTCGACGACGAGACCATCACCCAATTCGGCGCCAGCAAGCTCGAGCACCTGGAATGGCCGGCGCTCCTGGACGCCTACGCCTGCATCATGTGCAACCGCTGCCAGGATGCCTGCCCCGCCCACACCACCGGCAAGGCGCTCTCGCCCTCGGCCCTGGAGATCAACAAGCGCTATTTCCTCAACGACCAGGGCGCGGCCGTCGCCGCGGGGAAAGAGACCGAGCCGGGCCTGCTGGAGTTCGCCATCTCGCCCGAGGCCGTCTGGGCCTGCACCAGCTGCGGCGCCTGCGTCCAGATCTGCCCGGTGGGCAACGAGCCGATGCGCGACATCCTGGACATCCGCCGTTCGCTGGTGTTGATGGACAACCAGTTCCCGGATCAGCTCCAGACGGCCTTCCGCGGCATGGAGCGCCAGGGCAACCCCTGGAACGTCAGCGCGTCCACGCGCCTGGAGTGGGCCAAGGGCCTGACCGTCCCGACCGTGGACGAGAACCCCGATTTCGAACTGCTGTACTGGGTGGGCTGCGCGCCGGCCACCGACCCGCGCGCCCGCCAGACGGCGCGCGCCTTTGTGGACGTGCTCAACGCCGCCGGCGTCAACTTCGCCGTGCTCGGCCAGATGGAGAGCTGCACCGGTGACTCGGCCCGGCGCGCCGGCAATGAGGCGCTCTTCTTCCAGTTGGCCACGCAGAACAGCGAAGTCCTCAAAGAGGTGATGGGCGACAAGCCGCGCCGGATCGTGGCCACCTGCCCGCACTGCCTGCACACCCTCAAGAACGAATACCCGGATTTCGGCGTGCACTGCGAAGTCATCCACCACACGCAGCTGATCGCCGAACTGCAAGCGGCCGGCCGGCTCAAGACCGACCCGGCGCGGACCAGCCAGGTGGTCTTCCACGACCCGTGCTACCTGGGCCGGCACAACGGCGTTTTCGACGCGCCGCGCGAGGCCCTGGTCGGCGCCGGCGCGGCCGTGGCGGAACTGCCGCGCACCCGGACGCAGTCCTTCTGCTGCGGGGCCGGCGGCGCGCAAATGTGGAAGGAAGAAGAGCACGGCGCCGAGCGCGTCAGCCAGAGCCGCCTGCGCGAGGCCATCGCCTCCGGCCGCGACACGCTGGCCGTGGCCTGCCCGTTCTGCATGATCATGCTCACGGACGCGGCCAGCGGCGAAAAGACCGACCTCAAGATCAAGGACGTGGCCGAGGTCGTGGCCGAAAGCCTGGCCCAGAACTGACGACGGAGCGCAGACGATGGACGGCGGACGGCCGCCGGGCTCGGCGCGGGCGACTGACACCGTCCCAGCGCGGGGCCGTCGTCCATCGTCCTTCGTCTGGCCCACCGCTGTCGCCCTCGTCGTCCTCGGCGCCTGCCTGGCCGCCTCGCTGGGGTTGACGCTCGCCCTCACCGCGCAGCGCCTGGACCTCGTCCACGCCGCCGTCTTCAACGCCTGCCGGATGCGCACCGAGGCCGTCCATTGGCAGAACCGGGCGCGCCTGCCGCACCCGGTGAGCTACGATTTCACCAAAAGCCCCGACTCCTTTGTGCTCGTGGAAGTCTGGATCGCTGACGGCCCGACCCTGTCTTTCAGCCACAGGCTGCCGGCCGCCTGCCCGTAGGCGGCGGGCCACCCCATTCGCATTAGTCGATATGTCCTAATAGCCTTGACTCGGCCTTGGTCATGTTCTACGATAGCGGCGGCGGCGATATTGGACTTTGTGCACAAACTTGAACAGAATTGACAAAAGGATAGACGCGTGGTCGCATCCCCCGATACCCAATTGAGGCTGGACGCGGAGACCCTTTTGAACGATTACCGGCTGGCGGCCGAGAGCCGTCAGGTGAGCTTGGTGGGCCGGCGGGAAGTGATGAGCGGCAAGGCCAAGTTCGGCATCTTCGGCGACGGCAAGGAAGTGGCGCAAATCGCCCTGGCGAAAGTGATCCAGCCGGGCGATTTTCGTGCCGGCTACTATCGCGATCAGACGCTGGCCTTCGCCCTGGGGGTGACCACCTACGAGCAGTTCTTCGCCCAGCTGTACGCCCACGCCGACATCGAAGCCGACCCGATGACGGGCGGCCGCTCGATGAACGGGCACTTCGGCACGCGCAGCCTCAACGCGGACGGCTCCTGGCGGAACCTGGCCGCCCAGGTGAACTTCTCGGCCGATGTCTCGCCCACCGCCGCGCAGATGCCGCGCCTGGTGGGGCTGGGGTACGCCTCGCGCCTGTACCGTGAGCTGGCCGACCTGCGCGGCCTGACGCAGTTCTCGCGCAACGGCGACGAGATTGCCTTCGGCACCATTGGCAACGCCAGCACCGCCGAGGGCCTGTTCTGGGAGTCGATCAACGCCATCGGCGTGCTGCGCGCGCCCGTGCTCCTGTCCATCTGGGACGACGGCTACGGCATCTCGGTCCCCAACGAATTCCAGATGGTGAAAGAGGACATCGGCACGCTGCTGCGCGGCTTCCAGCGCAGCGCCGGCGGGCGCGACGGCTTCGACCTGTACACCGTGCGCGGCTGGGATTATCCGCAGCTGCTGGAGACCTACGCGCGGGCCGCCGCCACTGTCCGGCGCGAGCATATCCCGGCCATCGTGCACGTGATCGAGCTGACCCAGCCGCAGGGCCACTCCACCTCCGGCAGCCACGAGCGCTACAAATCGCGCGAGCGCCTGGCCTGGGAGAGCGAGCACGACGGCCTGCGCCGCTTCCGCCAGTGGCTCAGCGACCACGGCGTGGCGACGCCGGCCGAGTTGGACCTGATCGACCGCGACGCGCGCCAGACCGCCGAGCGCGCCCGCCAGCGCGCGTGGGAGGCCTTCACCCAGCCGATCCTGGCTGAGCACAAAGCCCTGGCCGAGCTGTTAGACCAGGTGGCCGGGCTGGCCAGCGCGCCGGAGGCCCTGCGCCAGATCAAACGCCGGCTGCTGACCGGGCCGGTGCCGCACCGCCGCGACGCCCAGGTGGCTGCGCGCGAGGCGCTGGCGGCTCTGCGCGCCGACCCGGCGCCGGTGCGCCAGCCCCTAATCCAGTGGCGGGAGCGCCATCACCGCGCCCAACGCGAGCGCTACGGCATGCACCTGCACAGCCACTCAGATGAGTCCGCACTGGAGGTGCCGGAGGTCAAGCCGCGCTTCTCCGACCGCTCGCCCGAGGTGCACGGTTTCGAGATCCTCAACGCCTGCTTCGACGCCATGCTGGCGCGCGACCCGCGCGTGCTGGCCTTTGGCGAAGACGTCGGCCACCTGGGCGACGTCAACCAGGGCTTTGCGGGCTTGCAGACCAAGTATGGCCAACTGCGCGTCACCGACACCGGCATCCGCGAAGCCACCATCGTCGGGCAGGCTATCGGCCTGGCGCTGCGCGGCCTGCGCCCGATCGCCGAGATCCAGTACCTGGATTACCTGCTCTACGCGCTGCAGATCCTGTCAGACGACCTGGCCTGCCTGCGCTGGCGCACCGCCGGCGGCCAGAAGGCGCCCGTGATCATCCGCACCCGCGGCCACCGGCTGGAGGGCATCTGGCACGCCGGCTCGCCGATGGCGGCCGCCGTCAACGTCCTGCGCGGCCTGCACGTCCTGGTGCCGCGCAACATGACCCAGGCCGCCGGCTTCTACAACACTCTGCTCCGCTCCGACGAGCCCGGCCTGGTGGTGGAAGTGCTCAACGGCTACCGGCTGAAAGAGCGCCGGCCGGACAACCTGGCCGAGTTCACGCTGCCGCTGGGCGTGCCGGAGGTGATCCGACCCGGCCGCGACCTGACGGTGGTGACCTACGGCGCCTGCTGCCGCCTGGCGCTGGAAGCCGCCGACCAACTGGCGGCGGTGGGCGTGGACGCCGAGGTCATCGACGTGCGCTCGCTGCTGCCCTTCGACCGCAACGGCCTGATCGGGGCCTCGCTCCAGAAGACCAACCGCGTGTTATTCTTGGACGAGGATATGCCCGGCGGGACCACGGCCTACCTGTTCCAGGAGGTGCTGGAACGCCAGGGCGCCTTCCGCTGGCTGGACTCCGAGCCGCGCACGTTGGCCGCCCAGCCGCATCGCCCGGCCTACGGCTCCGACGGCGACTACTGGTCCAAGCCGAACGCCGAACAGATTTTCGAGGCCGCTTACGACCTCATGCACGAGGCCGACCCCGCGCAGTACCCGATGTTTTATCGCTGAGGCGCGTTTCCAACTCTCCAATCCCTGATCTCTGGATGAATCCTGGAGACCGAAGACTGGAGACTCGCGCCTGATCACTGGAGACCCACCGCACAATGCCCACCACGCAAGTCCTGATGCCTCAACTCGGCGAGTCCGTCGACGAGGGCACGATCAGCAAATGGCTTAAGCAGGAAGGCGAGACGATCCAGGAGTTCGAACCGCTGCTGGAGGTCAACACCGACAAGGTCGACACGGAGGTCCCGGCGCCGGCGGCCGGCATCGTGATTAAGCTGCTGGTGGCGCCGGGCGTCACGGTCAAAGCCGGCACCCCAATCGCCGTGATCGGCCTGCCGGAGGAAGCGCCGGCGGCGCCGACCAACGGCAAGGGCCACGGCCCGCTAGCGACGGTGGACTCTGGCACCCCGGCGGCGCGCCGCGAGCTGGGCTTTATTTCGCCCGTCGTCGCCAAGCTCGCGGACGAGCACGGCGTGGACCTGCACCAGGTGCCGGGCACCGGCCTGGGCGGACGCATCACCAAGAAAGACGTGCTGAACTTCCTGGAGGCCCGCAAGGGCGGCGTCGTCGCTCCGCCCACGGCCGCGCCGCGCGCCGAACCCGTGAGCGCCCCCGCGGCGCCCGCGCCCGTCGCACCGGTTGCCCCGGCGGCGCCCGCGCCTGGGCCGGCCGGCGAGGACACGGTCGTGCGCGTCGAGGGCATGCGCAAGCTCATCGCCGAGCACATGGTGCGCAGCAAGCACACGGCCCCGCACGTCACCACCGTCTTCGAGGCCGACATGGGCAGCGTGCTCGCCCACCTGGACCGGCACCAGGCCGACTTCGCGCGCGACGGCGTCAAGCTGACGCTGACGGCTTATTTCGTCAGCGCCATCGTGGCCGGGCTGAAGGCCATGCCGATCGTCAACAGCCAGTGGAGCGAGGACGCCGCCGGCGCGCGCATCATCCTGAAGCGCGAGATCAACGTCGGGATGGCCGTGGCCCTGGACGGCGGCGAGGCCGGCGCCGGGCTGATCGTGCCGGTCCTCAAGCGCGCCGACGAAAAGTCGCTGCTGGGCCTGGCGCGCGAGATCAACGACCTGGCGCGCCGCGCCCGGGCCAAGGCCCTCAAACCGGACGAGGTCCAGGGCGGCACCTTCACGCTCACCAACCACGGCGTGAGCGGATCGCTCTTCGCCACCCCGGTCATCAACCAGCCCCAGACCGGCATCCTCGGCGCCGGCGTGGTGCAGAAGCGCGTGCTGGTCGTCTCGCGCGACGGCCAGGATGCGATCGTCATCCGGCCGATGGTCTACCTGGCGCTGACCTTCGACCATCGCGTCTTGGACGGCGCCACCGCCGACCGCTTCATGCAAACGGTGAAGGCCACGCTGGAAGGCTGGCGCTGACGCCCTGCTCCAAAACCGGCCGGCGCGGTATCAGCCTCTGAGCGGCGTCCGTCCACACCACAAGGATTATCCATGGCCATCGCCTCGCCCGATCGCTCGCATGATCTCTCGCACCTCGCTCCGGTCTGGGGCCGCGCCGTCCCAGACACGCTGATCGCCGAACGCGGCGAGGGCGCTTATCTCTACACGGTCGACGGCCGGCGCTTCCTGGACTTCACTTGCGGCATCGGCGTGACCAACACCGGCCACGCCCACCCGCGCGTGGTCAAGGCCATCCAGGAACAGGCCGCCAAGATCATCCACAGCCAGGCCAACATCGCCTACAGCCTGCCCCTGCTGCAGCTGACCGACGAACTGCTTGGCGTCGTGCCGCCGCCGCTGACGTCGTTCTACTTCTCCAACTCCGGCGCCGAGATCACCGAAGGCGCCGTCAAGCTCGCCAAGCAGGCCACCGGCCGGCCGAACATCATCGTCTTCAGCGGCTCCTTCCACGGCCGCACCCACCTGACGATGAGCATGACGACGTCCAAGACCGTCTATCGGGCCGGCTATCAGCCGCTGGTGCCCGGCATCTTCGTGGCGCCCTATCCGTACGCGTACCGCTACGGCTGGGACGAGGCCGCGACGGTCGCGCACTGCTTGAAGGAACTCAAGCAGCTGCTCAAAGCGCAGACGGCGCCGCAGGAGACGGCCGCCATCATCATCGAGCCGGTGCTGGGCGAGGGCGGCTACGTGGTGCCGCCGGCCGCCTTCCTGCACGAACTGCGGGAGCTGTGCGACCACTACGGCATCCTGCTGATCGCCGACGAGGTCCAGTCCGGCTTTGGCCGGACCGGGCGCTGGTTCGGCATCGAGCACTTCGGCGTGACGCCGGACATCATCACGATGGCCAAGGGCATCGCCTCCGGCCTGCCGCTCTCCGGCCTGGCCGCCAGCCCGGAGCTGATGGCCAAGTGGACGCCCGGCTCGCACGGCGGCACCTTCGGCGGCAACGCCGTGGCGTGCGCGGCCGGCGTGGCCACCCTCCAGGCCATGCGCGAAGAGAAGCTCGTGGAGAACGCCGAGCGCCAGGGGCGGGTGCTGCAGGCCGGGCTGCGCCAGCTGCAGGAGGAGTATCCCGAGATCGGCGACGTGCGCGGCCTGGGTCTGATGATCGCGACCGAGTTCACGACCTCCGGGCGCGAGCCATGGACCGAGCGCGCCAAGGCCGCGGCCAAAGCGGCCCTGAACGAGGGCTTGCTGCTCTTGACCTGCGGCTCCTACGACAACATCCTGCGCTGGATCCCGCCGCTGGTGGTCACCGAAGCCCAGGTGAAGGACGCCCTCGGGATGTTTGAACGCGCCCTGCACACCGTGACCCACAACTGAGGCGCCGGTCTTCCCTCACCCAACGACGCTCCGGCGGCGGCGGGCCTGTTGGCTCAGCCGCCGCCGGTTGTTTTCCCGGTGTGGTGGCGGAACGGCCGCCGTGGTACAAATGCCGCCGACGCGGTGCCCTGGCCGCGTCCCGCCTGGAGGACAACCCTATGACCATCGAAACCCCACCGCCAGCCACGGCCGGACCCGCCCCACGCCGGCCGCCGGCCAGCCCGGCGCCGTTCTGGCAGCTGCTGGCCGCGCTCATTGCCGGCTTCAGCCTGCCGGTGCTGGCCTGCGCCGGCCTGCTCCTGGCCGGTGCGCTGGCGCTGCAGCTCGCGGCGTCCGGCGCTCCACGCGCCGACCTGCCCACCGCGCGCGGCCCGCGCTTTGGCCCGGCCATCGGCGTTGTCCGGGTGGAGGGCCTGATCACGTCCGATGGCGCGGGCACAGCCGGCGTGGGCGCCGCCAGCGCCGAAGCCGTGATCCGCAACCTGGAGGCCGCCGCCGCGGACCCGGAGGTGCGCGCCATCCTGCTGGTGGTGAACAGCCCCGGCGGCGGCGTCAACGCCTCGGACCTGATCTACCACAAGCTGGAGCAGATCGACAAGCCGATTGTCGTGATGATGGGCGACCTGGCGGCCAGCGGCGGCTATTACCTGAGCATGGCCGCGGACTGGATCGTGGCCAACCCGAACACGCTGACGGGCTCCATCGGCGTGATCAGCGAGTTTCCGAACGCTTCCGGTCTGCTGGAGAAAGCCGGCGTCGACTTCGTCGTCATCACCAGCGGCGGGCGCAAAGACTTCGGCTCGCCCTACCGCGAGATGACGGATGCCGAGCGCGCCTACTGGCAGGCGATTGTGGATGAGACCTACGAGAGTTTCGTCCAGATTGTGGCCGCCGGGCGCGGCCTGGGCGAAGACGAGGTCCGCGCGCTGGCGGACGGCAGCGTTTACACGGGGCGCCAGGCGCTGGAGAAGGGCCTGGTGGATCAGCTCGGGTACAGCGAAGAGGCCATTGCCAAGGCCGCCGAGTTGGGCGGGATCGAGGGCGAGCCGCGCCTGCTGGAGTTCGAGAGCGAGCCGCGCCTGCTCGACCTGTTGACCCAGGTCTCCCAGAGCGGCCGGCTGTGGCCCACCTGGGCCGAAGTCGCCAACCTGATCGGGTTCCCGCGCCTGTCGGCGCGCTGGGTGGGGCCTTAAAGCATTTTCCGCTGGCGCTGACGTCACCCCAGCCCCGGCCTCCCACTGCGCTCCGCTGCGGGGGCCAGGGTGCGCCGGAATGACCGAGCGCAAGTCATAGCGGGAGCCGCTTTAGGCTCAAGGCCGGACGCGCGCGGTGGAGCGGGGCGCGCTGGCCGCAGCCGGCGCGCTGGCCGGCGCTGCCGCCATCTCCCAGCGGATGTCGTACTCGCAGACCGGGTCGCCGGCGTGCATACAGCGCGTCTTGCGGATGGTCGGCACGCCGCCGGCGGCCTCGATCACGCCCTCCATCCAGCCGACGTGGTTGTACGTGCAGCGCTCGCGCGGCTGCTTGCGGCCCATGTCCACTTCCTGGCGAACGTGCGTGGCGCCGAGCTCGAAGTTGCGGACGACCACGCCTTCGCCCCAGTTATGCCGCAGGCACAGGTCCATGCGCTGGACGATGTAACCGGGATCGCCGGCCCGGAAATGCTGGGCCAGGGCGCCGCCCGGCAGCACGTCGAAACGCGCCCGGAAGCGCGTCATCTCGCGCAGGATGTCGTCGCTGCCGCCCGCCAGCTGCGAGCGGATGGCGTTGGTCAGCGCGCCGAGCAGCTCGGGCGGGTACTCGCCGGCGTCCTCGATCCGGCCGCGCAGCAGCCGCTGAGCGTCTGGGTCCAGGGCGCGCAACACGCGCTCCAGCCCGGCCGGCCCGTAGCGCTCCTGCACGAACTTCAGCCGGCCGTTGAGCGCCGCGCCGCGCGAGACCTTGCCGGAAATCTTGGCCAGACTGAACTTGAAGACGCGCTGCTGGATCGTGCCGGCCAGCTCATTGAGCCGCTGGGTGCTGGCGGTCATGGCCTGCATCTGAGCGGTCAATTGAGACGCGGCCGCGCTCATCGCCTCCGCCGAAACCCGGTTGGACTCGCTGACTGTCGTGATCTGGCCGACGTGCTCGCTGACCCGGCGCGCGCCGCCCGCCATCTGCTCGGCCGCGCTGGCGTTGGCCGTCACGATGGTGGAGACGGTCTGCATGGCCGCGGACAGCTCTCCGGTGGAGCGGTCCATCGTCTGGGACGCGGCCGCGATCGCTTCCACCTGGCGGTTGACGGCTTCCACGGCGGTGACAATCGCGCCCAGCGCGCGCCCGCCCTCGTCGGCGCTGGCCGCGCCGGCGGCTACTTCGGCGGCGCCCTCGTCCATGGCCGCCACCGCTTCGGCCACGGTCTGCTGGATGTCCTTCACCAGTTCGCTGATCTCGCCCGTGGCGCGCGCCGACTTCTCGGCCAGTTTGCGGACTTCAGCCGCCACCACCGCGAAACCCTGGCCGTGCGCGCCGGCGCGAGCCGCCTCGATAGCGGCGTTCAGCGCCAGCAGACTCGTCTGCGAGGCGATATCGTCGATGGTCTCCACGATGGCGCCGATCTGCGACGAGCGCGCGCCCATCATCGACACCTTGTCCTTGGCGCGGGCCGTGGACGTCTGGAGGCGGCGCAGGCTCTGCAGGCTGGCGTCGATGGTGGTGACGCCGCTGCGCGCGGTCTGGGCCGCCGCCGCCGCGCCGCGGGCGCTGGCCTGCGCGGTCCCAGCCACGTCGGCCATGCCGCCCGTCAGTTGGCCGGCGACAGCGGCGGCGCGCGCCACGGCGCCGGCCTGGTCGCGCGTGCCCTGCGCCACCGCCGCAATCGACTGCGACACCTGGGCCACCGCCTGCGCCGTCTGCGCGGCGCTGTCGGCCTGGCAGTCGGCGCCGTCGGCCACCTGCCGCACGACCACACCGATCTGCCCGGCGGAGCGCCCGGCCTGGTCGGCCACGGCCGTGATCTGGCCGGCCGCCTGGCTCATGTTGTCGGCGCTCTCGGCCACCTGGCGCACCAGGGCGCGCAGATCCACCGTCATATTCTGGAAGGCGCGGCCCAGCTCGTCGTGCTCAGAGCGCGGCGTCACCGTCTGGGTCAGATCACCCTGGGCCAGCCGGCCCGCCGCCGCCGCCAGCCCGCTCAGGTAGTGGGCCAGTTCCTGGAAGGCCGCGGCCATCTGGCCCATCTCATCCTTGGCGCGGAGGTCATCGGCCACCGCCAGGCCGCCGAGCGACAAATGCTGGGCCTGCTCGGTGAGGCGGCGCACGGGGTTGATCACTTGCCGAATGACGACGACGACCAGGACTAAGACGACCGGCCCGCCGATCAGCAGGGCCAGGCCGATGTTAACGGGCGTGAAACCCTGCTTGCCGAGAAAGAACGCCAGCGACCCGACCACGGCGTTACAGCCGACCGAGACCGCGGCCAGCCGGATGGCCAGGCCGCGCCGATAGTAAGCCACCGCCGCGGCCATGACCGCCGTGACCCCCAAGACAAGCGCGCCCGCAAACCACGCATAGTCGCCGCTCATGTGTCCGCTCCCTGTTGTTGAGATCGCGCCCACTGTGTCAATGGGCAGGCGCTTCCCCCTGGCCCATCCGGGCCGGCCTCTGGACGAACGGGCCTGGCCGGCGGCTGTGATCCAGGTGAATCCTAGGAAGCGGGATACAAAGGCGCAGTAAAGCCCGGCTGAAGGCGGCCTAAAGCGGATGTGAATCCTGGCGCGCCAACAAACAAAAAGGCGGCCGGGGTGGCCGCCTGGCTCGGTCTATTTGTCGTCGGCGCGTGCCTGCGTCAACCGATGGGCCAGCAGGATCGGCAGCGTCGTCACGGCGATGACAAACAGGGCCGTGACGTTGGTCACCGGCCGGTCACGCGGGCGCGAGAGCTGCTCCAGGATCCAGATGGGCAGCGTCCCTTGCTGACCGGCGGTGAAGGTGGTGACGATGACTTCGTCGAAGGACAGCGCGAACGCCAGCATGCCGCCGGCCAGCAGCGCCGTGGCGATAGCCGGCAGCAGCACATAGCGAAAGGTCTGCAGGCCGTTGGCGCCCAGGTCCATGGAGGCCTCGATCTGCGAGGCGCCGGTGCGGCGCAGCCGTGCGATCACGTTGTTGTAGACCGTCACGATGCAGAAAGTGGCGTGGCCGATGACGATCGTCCAGAAACTGAAGTCCAGGTCCATCAGGTTGAGGGCTGAGCGCAGGGCGATGCCGGTGACGATGCCGGGCAGCGCGATCGGCAGGATCACCAGGAAGGTGAGCGCCTCCCGGCCGAAGAAGCGCCGGTTGACGGCCAGCGCCGTCAACAATCCCAGCAAGAGCGCCAGAGCCATCGCCACCGCCGCCACCTGCACCGAGAGCCACAGGGCCGCCCACAGGTCGGCGCGTGCCCAGGCGGCCGGGAACCATTGCAGCGTGAGGCCGGGCGGCGGGAACGTGAAGGCGGCCTCCTCGGTGGTGAACGCGTACAGCACGATGATGGCCATCGGGCCGTGCAGGAAGAGCAGCACGCCGCCGGCGGCAAGTTTCAGCGCCAGCGGGGCGCGGTCAGTTGAGCCCATCTTAGGTTTGCCCCAGTGCCGCAGGGACACTCAGCCGTGTCACACCCGCGCCTTGGTGTCTTCCGGTGTCGGCGGCCCCGGCGTTACAGCGCATCGAAGGCTCCCAGCCGGCGGGCGACCAGCAGATACACGCCCATAATCGCCATCGGCACCACGGTCATGGCCGCGGCCAGCGGAATGTTGCCGGCCGTGCCCTGATGGCGCAGGACGGCCATGCCGATGAAGAAGCTCGAGTTGCCGATGATGCTGGGGATGATGAAATCGCCCAGCGTCAGCGAGAAGGTGAAGATCGAGCCGGCCACCACGCCCGGGAAAGCCAGCGGCAGGATCACGGTCCAGAACGTCTGGGCCGGCCGCGCGCCCAGGTCGCCGGAGGCCTCCAACAGCGAGGCCGGCACCCGCTCCAGCGCGGCCTGGATCGGCAGGATCATGTACGGCAGCCAGATATACAGGAAGACCAGGAACATCCCCAGCGCCGACGTGGACAGCGACGAGCCGCCCAGGCCCGGCAGCGCCAGCACGGCCTCCAGCAGGCCGCTCAGACCCACTTGAGCCAGGAACCAACTGATGATGCCTTCGCGCGCCAGGATGGATTTCCAGGCGTAGACGCGCACGATGTAGCTGGACCAGAGCGGCAGGACGACGGCCAGATACAACAGCGCCTTGAGACGGCCGGAGGCGTAGCGCGCCAGGTAGTAGGCCAGCGGGAAAGCCAGCAGCGCCGCGGCCGCTGTGACACTGGCGGCCATGGCCGTGGTCCGCACGAAAATGTCGACGTTGGCGGGCTCCAGGAGCTGGAGGTAGGTCCGCAGCGTGAACTCACGCACCACCCGGCCGGTGAACTCGTCGATGTAGAAGAAGCTCTGGACGAGCAGCGCGAGCAGCGAACCGAGATAGACCACGCCCAGCCAGGCCAGGGGCGGCAGCAGCAGGAGCAGCAACAGCAGGCGCGGGCGGTTGTAGAAGTAGGTCGCCAGCCGGCCAAGCGGATCGCGGTGAGGTGACGTCGCCATGTGCGATGCCAGGCGTCAGGCCAGCGGGCGGCTGTGGGCGCGGTCCCACACCAACCGCACCGGCCGGCCGCGCGCCGAGAGCACGTCCATCGACGTGGTGCGCAGATTCTGCTCGACCACGGTCAGGTCAACGCCGCACTCCAAGGCCACCAGGTAGCGCGTGTGCATACCCAGATACAGGACGTCGCGGATACGGCCGTCCGCGCCGATCTCGTCGCCGGCCACGGGCGCGCCCGGCTCGCGCAGGTGAATCTTCTCCGGGCGGACCGTGAACGTGTCCGGGCGGCCGGTGAGCGCGTGCGCCGCGGCGCCGCTGACCAGGTTCGAGATGCCCACAAAACCCGCCACAAACGCCGTGGCCGGGCTCTCGTAGATCTCGGCCGGCGTACCCACCTGTTCGATCCGCCCGCGGCTGAACACGGCGATGCGGTCGCTCATGGTCAGGGCCTCTTCCTGGTCATGCGTGACGAAGATGAAGGTGATGCCGACGCGCTGCTGCAGGGCCTTGAGCTCCACCTGCATCTCCTGGCGCAGCTTGAGGTCGAGCGCGCCCAGCGGCTCGTCCAGCAGCAGCACCCGCGGATGGTTGATGAGCGCGCGCGCCAGGGCCACGCGCTGGCGCTGCCCGCCGGAGAGCTGCGCCGGCCGGCGCGCGGCCAACCCCGGCAGACGGACCAGTTCCAGCATCTCCTGGACGCGGCGTTCCCGTTCGGCGCGCGGAACCTTTTTGATCATCAGCCCGTAGCCGATGTTGTCGCCCACGCTCATGTGCGGGAAGAGCGCATAGTCCTGGAACACGGTGTTGACGTCGCGCTCGTAGGGCGGCCGGCCGGTGACGTCCTGGCCGTACAGTTCGAGGCGGCCGGAGGTGGGCTGATCAAAGCCCGCGATCAGGCGCAGGCACGTGGTCTTGCCGGAGCCGGACGGGCCGAGCATGGAGAAGAACTCGCCGTCGCGGACGGTCAGATCGACGCCATCCACGGCGCGGACCTCGCCGAAGTGGCGGCTGACACTGGTGAAGCGCAGGGCGGGGGTGTTGGCACTCATGCCGGTCAAGGAGGCGAGGCGGGGACGAAGGGCGGGTGTTCCCGTCCTTCGTCCTTCAGCTCGGGTCGTTCGTCGCTTAGCGCCCGCCGATGACGGCCACGTACTGCGTCACCCATTCGTAATAGGGCACGCAGTCGGTGCGGCCGTCGCCGCAGTCGCTGGTGGGCGTCTTCCAGAAGCTGATCTTGTCGAAGTTGTCGAAGCCGTTGGTGGCGCAGCCGCCGTCACCCAGCAGGGCGTTGCCGGTGCAGGCCGCCGGCACCGCCGGCACCGAGCCAAACCAGGCCGCCAGGTCGCCCTGCAGTTTGGGGTTGAGCGACCACTCCAGCCACTTGTAGGCGCAGTTCGGGTGCGGGGCGTCGATGTGCATCATCGTCGTATCGGCCCAGCCCGTGGCGCCCTCCTTGGGGAACACGCTCGCTACCGGCTGCCCCTCGGCGGCCAGCAGGTTCACCTGGAACGGCCAGCTGCTGGAGGCCACCACGCCCTCGTTCTTGAAGTCGTCGATCTGGATGAAGGCGTCATGCCAGTAGCGGCTCACCAGCGCGCGCTGCTGCCGGAGCAGGTCCAGCGCGGCGTTGAACTGGTCGCGCGTGAGGGCATACGGGTCCTTGATCCCGAGCGCGGGCTGGGTGGCCTTCAGGTACAGCGCGGCGTCGGCGATGTAGATGGCGCCGTCATAGGCCTGCACGCGGCCCTTGTTGGACTGGCCGTCCGGCAGCGTGGTCTCCTCGAAGACCACCTGCCACGAATCCGGCGCCTGAGCGCCAAAGACGTTGGTGTTGTACATCAGCACGTTGGGGCCCCACTGGTAGGGCGTGCCGTAGTGTTTGCCGCCGACCGTGTGCCAGGGCGCGTTCTGCAGCCGTTCGTCCACGCTGCTCCAGGACGGGATCAGGCCGATGTTGATCTCCTGCACGCGGCCGCCCGCGATCAGGCGGTTGCTGGCGTCGCCGGACGCCGTCACCAGGTCGAAGCCCCCTTCGTTCATCAGCGCCACCATCTCGTCTGAGGTGTTGGCGGTCTTCACGGTCACCTTGCAGCCCGAGTCTTTTTCAAATTGGGTCACCCAGTCGTAGTTCGGGTCGGTCTCGCCGCGCTCGATGTAGCCCGGCCAGGCGACAATGGCGACTTCGCCCTCGACTTGGCCGAGGCTTTGCAGCGGCCCGCCGGCTTCGGGGGCGGCGGGAGTGCCTGCCGGCGCGCAGGCGGCCGCCAGCAACGCGATCGCGAGCAACAGCGACCCAGACGCTTTGCGGTTCATGGGCTCCTCCTGATCAAGCTGTGGGGGTATAGGAAGCCCTTATAGCATATATAAGCATTTCCGCCAACTCTTAAGCCGGTTCTCATCTTAAAACTATCCTAGAATTATCCGATTTATGGTCAGCCGGCCGGCTTTTTGCCCGGTCACACTGCGAGGTGGTGGTATGCTTACGTTATGACCATTTCCAGCCAGGCCCTCAAGGCCCAGGCCGCCGCGTTAGGCTTCAATCTGGCCGGCGTCACCCCTGCCCGGCCGGCGCCGCATCTGGAGGCCTATCGGCGCTGGATCGCGGCCGGCCTGCATGGCGAGATGGGCTACCTGGCCCGCCCGGACCGGGTCGCCCGGCGCCAGGATCTGGGCGTGATCCTGCCCGGCGTCCGCTCCCTGGTCCTGGTTGGCCTGGATTACCACACCGGCGCGGTTCCGGCCGCGGTCCTATCCGACCCCGAGCGCGGCCGGATCGCGGCCTACGCCTGGGGCCAGGACTATCACGCCGTGATGTTGGCGCGGCTGGAGGCGCTGGCGGCCTGGCTGGCGCAGTCGGCTGGCGCCGGCGTGACGACGCGCGCCTACGTCGACACCGGCGCGATTCTGGAGCGTGACCATGCCCAGCAGGCCGGCCTGGGTTTCATCGGCAAGAACACGCTGCTGATCCAGCCGCGCCGGGGAAGCGCCTTATTCCTTGGCGAACTGCTGACGACGGCCGAGTTCGACACCTATGATCAGCCCGGCCGCGACACGCAGTGCGGGCGCTGCACGCGCTGCCTGACGGCCTGCCCCACTGACGCCTTTCCACAGCCTTACGTCCTGGATGCGCGGCGCTGTCTGAGCTACCTGACGATTGAATACAAAGGGTGGCTTCCGCGGGAGCTGCGCCCGCACCTGGGCAACTGGGTCTTCGGCTGCGATGTATGCCGGGAGGTCTGTCCATGGGAGCGCTTCGCGGTGAGAGCGCTGACGCCGGAGTTCTATCCAGCCGAGGCCGACCGGGCCGCGCCGCGCCTGGCCGATCTGCTGGCCCTGGACGAGGCCGCCTTCACGCGCCGCTTCGGGAGCTCGGCGGTGGCCCGCGCCGGGCGGGAACGCCTGGTGCGCAATGCCTGCGTGGCCGCCGGCAACAGCGCCCGGCCGGGCCTGGCCCCGGCCCTGCAGGCGCGGCTGCAAGACGCGAGCCCGCTGGTCCGCGGACATGCGGCCTGGGCGCTCGGCCGATTGCTGGGCGCAGCCGCCGCCCAACCGCTGCGCGCGGCGCTGCAGCACGAGCCGGACGAGCAGGTGCGCGCCGAGTTGGCGGCCAGTCTGGGCGCCGGCAGTTGAATTGATTGACCATTTGCCGATCTTTGTTAAACTAGGTGTGCTTGCTAAGCCTCTCATCGATAACATGACTCTGGCCACCTTTCTCATCCTGGCCGTTATCGTGGTCGCCGCTGCCTACGTTCTGGGCACGGCGCTGCGCCGCCGCGAAGGCGCAACGCCGGCGCGGCCGGCAGCCGCGCCCACGCGCCTGTTTGTGAGCCAAACCGACCGCGAGGAGCAGGCGGTGGTAAATTGGCTGCTGACCCAGGCCTTTGAACAGACCGGCGTCAAGGTGGCCGATGACAAGGTCGCCTATGGGCGCGTCGTGGAGGCGACCCGGCTGGCGCTCAAGGATCTGCGCTCGCGGCCGGTGGTGACTATCTCCCTGCCGTTTCTCACCGCCGATGCGGCCGGCCCCAAGCACTTCGAGATCCGCCTGACGCGCGACGTCATCAAGGAACTGGTGCGCTACTAAGGCGCCGAGGAAACTGGTGCTTGACACCGGTTTTCTTTTCGTGCTATAAGCTTGACCAACTTCATACACCGCACAACGACGTCGACGAGGACGAGTAGGCTTCCCAGCCGCGGTCAGAGAGTCGGGCCCGGACAACTATCCAAGGGTGCAAGCCCGATCCGCGCGCCGAAGCCGAATGGACCTCCGAGTCGCCTGAGCGAACCGGCAGCCCCCTGCCGCACTAGCTTGGGCCGGACAGCAACCGTTACCCTGCCAGGCGATTAATGCCTCCGCCCGCCCCGCCGGGCGCCGGCAGCGTCGCCACAAGAGTGAGGCTGGCTTTGCAAACCCTGTTGTCATCACCAACAGGGTTTTTCTTTGGGGCAGGCCGGCCTCAGCAACTGGGTGGCACCACGAGACCTCTTCCCTCGTCCCAGGCAGGAGGAGTCTGGTTGGCAGGACCTGTCCGGTCTTGCTGGAGGTGCCCATGTTGGCTGATGTTGTGCCCGCCCCCATCCTGTCCGCGCCGATGCGGCCGCTCGTGCGTGAGCTGCCCGCCGACCTGGATACCCCCACCACGGCTTACCTCAAACTGCGCGGCCAGGGCCCGTCCTTCCTGCTGGAATCGGTCGAAGGCGGCGAACGCGTGGCGCGCTACTCGTTCATCGGCGTGCGCCCGCGCGCCCGCTACGTGGCCCGCCACGGTCAACTGGAAAAGACTTCGGCCGCCGGCCCGGAGGCGGTGGCGCTCCCGCCCGGCGGAGACTTTCTGCAGGCTCTGCAGGCGGAACTGGCCAGCTTCCCGCCCGTCGAGCGCGCCGGCCTGCCGCGTTTCCTCGGCGGGTTGGTGGGCTACCTGGGCTATGAGACCGTGCGCTTCTGCGAGCCGACGCTGCAGGGCCGCTTGGCCGAGGCGCCGCTGCCGGACGCCATCTTCCTGCTGACCGACACGCTGGTCGCCTTCGACCATGCCCGCAGCAGCCTGCTGCTGATCACACACGCCTTCGACGGCGACACGGCCGCCGCCACGGCGCGCCTGGACGAACTGGAAGCCAGCCTGCTCGGCCCGATCCCGGCCCTGCCCCGCCCGGAGCAGCCCGCCGCGGACGGGGCTTTCGCCTCCAACCTCACCCAGGCCGAGTACGAGGCCGCCGTGCGCGCCGCCAAGGAGTACATCGCGGCCGGCGACATCTTCCAGGTCGTGCTCTCGCAGCGCTTCACGCGCCAGAGCGGCGCGCACCCCTTCAGCATCTACCGCGCCGTGCGCCGGCTCAACCCGTCGCCGTACATGTTCTACTTCGAGTTCGGGGACGTGGCCGGCGAGCCGCTCTACCTGGTGGGGGCGTCGCCGGAGATGATGGTGCGGCTGGAAGCGGCGGCCACCGACCGGCGCGCCAGCCTGCGCCCGATCGCGGGCACCCGGCCGCGCGGCCAGACGCCGGCCGAGGACGCGGCCCTGGAGGTGGATCTGCTGGCCGACCCCAAAGAGCGCGCCGAGCATGTCATGCTGGTGGACCTCGGGCGCAACGACCTGGGCCGGGTGTGCGAGTACGGCAGCGTATCCGTGCCGGATTTCTTCACCGTCGAGCACTACTCGCACGTCATGCACATCGTCTCGCACGTCGTCGGCCGGCTGCGCCCCGGCCTGAGCGCCTTCGATCTGGTGCGGGCGTCCTTCCCGGCCGGCACGCTCAGCGGCGCGCCCAAGGTCCGGGCCCTGGAGATCATCGCCGAGCTCGAGCCCGACCCGCGCGGCCCGTACGGCGGCGCCATCGGCTATTTCTCGTTCGACGGCGCGCTCGACACCTGCATCGCCATCCGCACGCTGGTGGCGCACGGCGCCCGCGTCAGCGTCCAGGCCGGCGCCGGCATCGTGGCCGACTCCGATCCGACGCGCGAATACGAGGAGACCGTCAATAAAGCCAAGGCCATGCTCAAGGCCGTTGAACTGGCGGAACAGGCCGTTTAGCCACCGAGACACAGAGACGCAGAGCACAAGCTATGGGTGAGGATCAGCTGACCGAGACCATCATTGGTGCCGCTATAGAAGTCCACAAAGCACTGGGACCGGGATTACTCGAATCGACCTACGAAACCTGTCTGGCGCATGAATTGGGCTTGCGGGGCTTGGAGGTTATTCGGCAGCGGCCGCTCCCGGTACGCTACAAAGGTCTGACTCTGGAAGACAGCTATCGTCCGGATCTTATCGTTGCCGAGCAGGTGATTGTGGAAATCAAGTCGGTCAGCGCGTTGCTTACGGTCCATCAGGCTCAACTTCGGACCTGCTTGAAGCTCACAGGACTCCGGGTGGGGCTGTTAATCAACTTCAACGTCGCCGTGCTCAAGAGCGGCCTCAAACGCATGGTCAACGGATAACGAATTCTCTGTGTCTCTATGTCTCTGTGGCCCATTCCTGCTCTCAGAAAGGAAGCTCGTATGTCCAAACCCCGTCTACTCACCGGCGACCGGCCGACTGGCCGCCTGCACCTGGGCCACTACGTCGGCAGCCTGGCCAACCGGGTCAAGCTCCAGCACGAGTATGAGTCGTTCTTCATCATCGCCGACCTGCACACGCTGACCACGCGCCCGGAGCGCAATTTCATCCGCGAGATCCCGCTCTATATCCGCGAGATCGTGCTGGATTACCTGGCCGTGGGCCTCGATCCGGCGGTCAGCACCATCTTCGTGCAGTCCGCCATCCCGGAGACGTACGCGCTCAACCTGCTGCTGGAGATGCTGGTGAGCGTGCCGCGCCTGGAACGCCTGCCGAGCCTCAAAGACATGGCCCGCGACGCCAACCTAGACTCCATGCCCTTCGGCCTGCTGGGCTACCCGGTGCTGCAGGCCGTCGACATCCTGCTGCCGCGCGCGGCGGTGGTGCCGGTGGGCAAGGACAACCAGGCCCATGTCGAGCTGGCGCGCGAGCTGGCCCGGCGCTTCAACCTGCTCTACGGCCCGGTCTTCCCGGAGCCCGAGGCCCTGATCGGCACCGTGCCCACGCTGGTGGGCACCGACGGCAAGAGCAAGATGAGCAAGTCCGTGGGCAACGCCATCTTCCTCTCGGACGACGCCGCGACGGTGGAGGCCAAGGTCAAGCTGATGTACACCGACCCCAACCGCCTGCGCGCCACCGACCCCGGCACGGTGGAGGGCAACCCGGTCTTCACCTATCACGACGCCTTCAACCCAGACCGGGCCGAGGTCGACGACCTCAAGGAGCGCTACCGGGCCGGGCGCGTCGGCGACGTGGAGGTCAAGGCCCGGCTGACGCGGGCCTTGAACGCCTTCCTGGAGCCGTTCCGCGAGAAGCGCGCCTACTACCTGGCGCATCCGCACATCGCCCAGGACGCGCTCGCCAGCGGCATCCGGCGCATGCAGGCCGAGGCCCAGGCGACCATGCGGCTGGTGCGCGAGGCCACCGGCCTGGCCTACTCGCTCGACCTGTTCGCGGACGAGGTGGATTTGTTCGGCGAATACGAAGGGCACTGACACTCGACGAAAGACGCCGGACGAACATCCGGCCGGGCGCGGGCCGCGCTCGGCCTTCGTCCTCCGGCCCACGTCCAGGACACTCACATGCTGGCCTTGATCGACAACTACGACTCGTTCACCTACAACCTCGTCCAGTACTTCGGCGAACTCGGCGCCGACGTGCGCGTCTTTCGCAACGATCAGGTGACGCTGGCCGCGCTGATCGACCTGGCGCCGAGCCACCTGGTCATCTCGCCCGGCCCCGGCGACCCGAACGACGGCGGCGTCTCTAACGACGCCATCCGCCACTTCACCGGCCGCGTGCCGGTGCTGGGCGTCTGCCTGGGCCACCAGTGCCTGGGGGCCGTGTACGGCGGCCGGGTGGACCGCGCGCCGCGGCTGATGCACGGCAAGACCTCGCGCGTCTTCCATCACGGCACCGGCCTCTTCGCGGGCGTGCCCTCGCCCTTCGAAGCCACCCGCTACCACTCGCTCATCGTCTTCGAGCCGGTCCCGGCCGAACTAGAGGTGACCGCCTTCACCGCCGAGGGCGAGGTCATGGGGCTGCAGCACCGCCAGCACCCGACCTTCGGCGTGCAGTTCCATCCCGAGTCCATCCTGACCCAGCACGGGAAGCTGCTGCTCAAGAACTTCCTCGACTTTGATTGCGGGGAGGCTGGACGGTAACGGCGGGGCCGCGCCCGGCCTCCGTTCTCCAGCCACCCAGGAGCAACGCTATGCTCAAACCCTTTATCGCCAAAGCCATCAACCGCCAGGACCTGAGCGCCGCCGAAGCCGAAGCGGCCATGAACGTCATCATGACTGGCCAGGCCACCCCGGCCCAGATCGGCGCCTACCTGACCGCCCTGCGCATGAAGGGCGAGACCGTGGACGAGATCACGGGTTCGGCCCGCGCCATGCGCGCCAACGCCGTGCCGGTGCCTCTGGCCCGGCGCGAGGCCCCGGTCTACGATACGGCCGGGACCGGCGGCGACGGCGCGCACACGTTCAACATCTCGACGGCGGCCGCCTTCGTCATCGCCGGCGCCGGACGAGTCGTGGCCAAGCACGGCAACCGGGCGGCCTCGTCGCAGTGCGGCAGCGCCGACGTCCTGGCCGCGCTGGGCATCAGCCTGGACCTGACGCCGGACCAGGTCGGGCGCGCCATCGCCGAACTGGGCATCGGCTTCCTGTTCGCGCCCAAGTTCCACCCAGCCATGCGTCACGCGGTCGGCCCGCGCAAGGAACTGGGCCAGCGCACCATCTTCAACGTCCTCGGACCGCTCACCAACCCGGCCGGCGCCGACGTGCAGCTGATCGGCGTCTACAGTCCGGCGCTCACCGAGCCGCTGGCCCGCGTCCTGGGCGAACTCGGCTCCCGGGCCGCCCTGGTGATCCACGGCGCCGGCGGGACCGATGAGCTCAACGCGGCCGGCCCCAACCGGGTCAGCCATCTGCGCGACGGCGCGGTGACGACGTTTGACCTGGACCCCGCCGAACTGGGCCTGGCCCGGGCCACCGTGGCGGATTTGCGCGGCGGGACGCCCGACGAGAGCGCGGTCATGCTGCGCGCCCTGCTCGGCGGCCAACTGCCGGGTGCGCGGCAAGACGCCATCCTGCTGAATGCGGCCGCGGCGCTGGCCGCCGAGACCGGGGATTTCCGGGCCGCCCTGGCCGAAGCGCGTGACACGCTCGCTTCCGGCGCGGCCTTGCGGAAACTCGACGCCCTGGTGGCGTTCAGCCGCGCGCACGCGCCGACGCCGGTTGAGTGAGTGGGTCGCTGGGCGGACGGGTCCGACAACATGGCGGCGGCTCTGGGGCAAAGACTGTGAACAATCGACTGCTCGAAATCCTGGCACACAAACGGACCGAGATCGAGCGCCTGAACCTGGCCGAAGAAAAAGCGCGCGTCGCGGAGGCGCCGCCGGCCCGGGACTTCCTGGCAGCGCTCACCCCGGCCCGCCTCGCGCGGGCGGAGCAGGCCGGCAGCGCCCCGCGCCTGATCGCCGAGCTCAAGCGCGCTTCGCCGTCGCGCGGGCTGCTGGCCCCGCACCTGGATCTGCCCGCGCTGGCCCGGCTCTATGCCGCCAACGGCGCGGCCGCCCTGTCTGTGCTCACCGATGAGAAGTTCTTCCTCGGGCACCTAGACACGCTGCGGACGCTGGCGCGCGCGGAGCCGGCGCTGCCGCCGCTGCTGCGCAAAGACTTCATCCTGGCGGAGGTCCAGATCTACCAGAGCCGGGCCGCCGGCGCGGATGCCATCCTGCTCATCGTCGCCGCCCTGGACGACGCCGCGCTGGCCGGCCTGCACGCCCTGGCCACGGGCCTGGGCCTGACCGTGCTGGTGGAGGTGCACTCAGCGGCCGAGGTGGAGCGCGCCCTGCGCGTTCCGGGTCTGCGCCTGGTGGGCGTCAACAACCGCGACCTGACCACGTTCGAGGTCAGCCTGGAGACGACGGCGCGTCTGCGGCCGCTCATTCCAGCCGCGCTCACGGTCGTGTCTGAATCCGGCCTCTTCACGGCCGCGGACGCGCGCCGGGCGGCGGCCCTCGGCGCCGACGCCATCCTGGTGGGCGAGGCCCTGGTGACCGCGCCGGACATCGCGGCCAAAGTCCGGGAATTAGCGGGAGTGCAGTCGGCCACAGAGACACCGAGACCCAGAGACTCTTAACCTCTGTGGCAGGACAACGATGCAGATCAAGATTTGCGGTCTGACCACGCTCGCCGACGCTCTGGCCGCGCTGGACGCCGGCGCGGATTACCTGGGCTTCAACTTCTATCCCAAGAGCCCGCGCTACCTGACGCCGGACGCCTGCGCGGCGATCACGGCCGAGGTCCGGCGTCGTTCGTCCACGGTGCGCCTGGTCGGCATCTTCGTCAACGAACCGCCCGCGCGCGTCGCCGCGCTCCTGGCCCAGGCTGGGTTGGACCTGGCGCAGCTGCACGGCGCTGAGACCCCGGAAGATCTGCCCGCGTTGGCGGGCCGCGCCTTCAAGGCCTTCCGTGGCCTGGGTGAACAGCACGCTGAGTTCGCGGACGCCGGCCCTGGCGCGCCGGCCTTCCTCGTCGATGCCTACTCGGCCGTGCTCTACGGCGGCACCGGCCGCACCGCCGACTGGCCCGGGGCGCGGGCGCTGGCCGCGCACTATCCGCTTTTCCTGGCCGGCGGCCTCACCCCGGACAACGTCGCGGACGCCATCGCCCAGGCGCGGCCGTGGGGCGTCGACGTGGCCAGCGGCGTGGAGAGCGCGCCCGGCCGGAAGGATCACGCGAAAGTAAGTGCCTTCATTGAAAGCGCCCGCCGAGCCGGCGCGCAGCTGAGCAGCTAAACAAGAGGTAGCCCGACTATGACCACCCGTCTGCCCCACAAGTTTGGCCCCTACGGCGGCCAGTTCGTGCCCGAGACCCTGATGCCGGCGCTCGACGAGCTGGAGGCCGCCTACGTCGCCGCCCGCCAGGACCCGGCCTTCCAGGCCGAGTTGGAGGGCCTCCTGCGGACCTACGTCGGCCGGCCGACGCCGTTGACGCACGCCCGGCGGCTGAGCGAACACCTCGGCGGTGCCCAGATCTACCTCAAGCGCGAGGACCTGGCCCACACCGGCGCGCACAAGATCAACAACGCCCTCGGCCAGGGCCTGCTGGTCAAGCGCATGGGCAAGCGCCGCATCGTGGCCGAGACCGGGGCCGGCCAGCACGGCGTGGCCTCGGCCACCGTCGCCGCGCTGCTCGGCCTGGAGTGCGTGGTCTACATGGGCACGGTCGATATCGCCCGCCAGCAGCCCAACGTCTTCCGCATGCGCCTGCTTGGCGCCGAAGTGCGCCCGGTGGACTCGGGCTCGCAGACCCTCAAAGACGCCATCAACGAGGCCATCCGCGACTGGGTCACCAACGTCCAGACCACGCACTACCTGCTGGGCTCGGCGCTCGGCCCGCACCCCTACCCGACCATGGTGCGCGATTTCCAGAGCGTGATCGGGCGCGAGGCGCGCGCCCAGGTGCAGGCGCAGGCCGGGCAATTGCCGGACCTGTGCATCGCGTGCGTGGGCGGCGGCTCCAACGCCATCGGCCTGTTCCATCCATTCCTGGACGATGACGGCGTCGAACTGATCGGCGTGGAGGCCGGCGGCGCGGGGGTGGAAACCGGCCGGCACGCGGCCCGCTTCGGCGACCCCGGCCGCGGCCGGCTGGGCGTCATCCACGGCACGCGCACCTTTGTCCTGCAGACCGACGACGGCCAGATCGCGGACACGCACTCGGTCTCGGCCGGCCTGGATTACGCCGCCGTCGGCCCGGAGCATGCCCAGCTGCGCGACCTAGAGCGCGCCTACTACACCTCGGCCACCGACCAGGAGGCGCTGGCGGCCCTGCAACTGCTCTGCCGCACCGAGGGCATCATCCCGGCGCTCGAGTCGGCCCACGCCGTAGCCGAAGCCGTCAAGCGCGCGCCGCAGCTGCGCCCGGACCAGGTGATCGTCATCAACGTCTCCGGCCGCGGCGACAAGGACCTGAACACGATCATCGGAGAGTTGGGGGAGAAGGCTTGAGGAAGACGAAGGACGAATAACGGATGACCGATGACGAACGCCCGGCTTGTTTTCGCCCATCGTCCGTGGTCTTCGCCAGGAGGCGCCCATGACCCGCTTAGCCAACGCTTTTGACCGCCGGCCCACCTTCATGCCCTATTACCCGCTCGGCTTTCCAACACCGGCGCTGTCCGTGGACGTGATCGAGGCGCTGGCCCGGAACGGCGCCGATCTGATCGAGGTGGGATTGCCGTTCTCGGACCCGCTCGCCGACGGGCCGGTGATTCAACGCGCCACCCAGATCGCGCTGCAGCAAGGGCTGACGGTCGCCAAAGCCCTGCAGGCCGTGGCGGAGTTGCGGGCGCGCGGCGTCACCACCCCGCTCGTCCTGATGGGCTACTTCAACCCGCTGCTGGCGTACGGCCTGGAACGGCTGGCCCGCAAGGCGGCCGAGGCCGGCGCGGACGGCTTCATCGTGCCGGACCTGCCGCCGGAAGAGGCGGCCGAGTTCGAGGCCGCCATCGCGCCGCTGCCGCAGATCCGCATGGTGGCGCCGACCACGCCGGATGAACGGCTGGCGGCCGTCCTGAGCGAGGCGCGCGGCTTCGTCTACATGGTTTCGCTGACCGGGGTCACAGGCGCGCGCACGGCGCTGGCGGAGGGGTTGGCCGAGTTCGTGGGGCGGGTGCGCGCCCACACCGCGCTGCCCGTCTGTGTGGGTTTCGGCATCGGCACGCCCGAGCAGGCGCAGGCCGTGGGCGCGCTCGCCGACGGCGTCATCGTCGGCTCGGCCTGCGTGCGCGCCATCGGCGAGAGCGCGGACCCGGTGCGGACGGCCGCCGACTTCGCCCGCGCCTTCAAGGCGGCGCTGGCATAGGCCGAGTCGTCCTTCCAGCGCCGGCCGGGCCGTCTCACTCGCGCCGCACCACGCCTTCGCGCCAGGCCAAAACGGCCGCCTGCGTCCGGTCGGCCAGATGCAGCTTGCTCAGGATGTTGCTGACGTAGCCCTTGACCGTGTTCTCGCTGATCACCAACTGCGCGGCGATGTCGGCGTTGTTCAGGCCGGTGGCGATCAACTTGAGGATCTCCAACTCGCGCTCAGTCAACTCGGCCAGGCCGGGGGAGGCCGCGCGGCGCGCGCCGTGCAGCTCTTGCAGCACCCGGGTGGCGACGCGCGGGTGCAGGCTGGCCTCGCCGCGCGCGGCCCGGCGCACGGCCTCGGCCAGCTCCTCCATCCGCACGCTCTTCAACAGGTATGAGATCGCGCCCGCGCGCAGCGCCGGGAAGATGTGCTCGTCGTCGTGATAGCTGGTGAGCACCACCACCTGGGTGCGCGGGCTGGCCTGCCTGACCCGGCGCGTGGCTTCCACGCCGTCCATCCCCGTCATCAACAGGTCCATCAACGCCACATCCGGCACATGCTCGGCGGCCAGCGTCACCGCCTGCTCACCGGACTCGGCTTCGGCCACCACCCGCAGATCCGGCTGCGCGTCCAGAAAAGCGCGCACACCCTGCCGGACGATAGCGTGGTCGTCGGTGATCAGGATCGTGATCGGATTCATGGCTTCTGCTCCGTGGCGCCGGGCCCCGGCACCCAGACGCTGACGCGCGTGCCGCGCTCGGGCGCGCTCTCCACCTGCAGCGTCCCGCCCAGGGCCGCGGCCCGCTCCTGCATAGACCGCAGCCCCACGCCGCTGGGCGCCTCGGCCAGGTCAAAGCCGGCGCCGTCGTCGGCCAGCGTCAGGACAGCGCCGTCTGGGCGATAGTCCAAGACGATCTCCACGCGCCGGGCGCCGCTGTGCCGGGCGACGTTGGCCAGCGCCTCCTGCGCGATCCGGTACAGGGCCTGCTCCTGCTCGGGCGTCAGGCGGCCCTCGCTTGACAGGCGGCAGTCCGCAGGCAGGCCGGTCTGGCGTGACCAGTCGGCAGCGTAATCGCGCAGCGCCGCCGCCAGGCCGCGTCCCTCCAACGCAGGCGGGCGCAGCTCCAGGATGAGATGCGCCAGTTCCTGGCGCAGCCCATCCATTAGCTCTTCGGCCTGCCTCAGGCGCGCCTCGGCCGCGGCCGGGTCCTGGCGCAGCAGCGCCCGCGCCGCCCCCAACTGCGCCGAGGCGGCAAAAGCCTGCTGCTTGACGCTATCGTGCAGGTCCAGCGCCAAACGGTTACGCTCCTCGGCCACGGCCAACTCCTGGCGGGTCGCCAACAAGGTCTGCAATTGCTGCGCCATCCCGTTCAGGCGGCGGGCCAGGTGCCCTAGTTCGTCCTGGGATTGGTCGCGCACCAAGGCGGAGAAATCGCCAAGGCTCCAGGCCTCGGCCGCCTGCGCCATCTTCCCCAGGCGGCGCGTCAGCCCCTGCGCGATGATGAAGCCGAAGAACAGGCCGATCACGCCCGCGATCGGTGTCATGACGCACAAGGTCGGGAGCAAGGACACCAGGGCGATGGCCGGCAGAAAATTGGCCTCCTCGTCGGTCGAGTCAGCGCGTACCAACAGGACCCCGGCCACGCCGCCGGCCTCGTTAAAGATCGGGGCGGCGGCATAGAAGAAGCTGGCCTCCCGCCCGAAGAGCTGGTCCGGATCGGCCTGGCCGGCTGAAGCCGCCGCCAGCAGTTGTCCCGCCAGCCCGGCCGGGGCAGCGTCCGTGTCGGCCTGGTTCACGCCCAGCAGGCCGCCGTCAGCGTCAAAGACCCACACCACGGCTTCGCCGCTCGCGTCCAGATCCAGGCTGTACTGCAGCCAGCCGGTGTTGATGATGTACCACGGGCCGCGCCGGGCCAACTCCCGAAACCAGCGCGCCACCTCGGCCCGGTCACGGGCCAGCACCGCCGGCCGGATCTCCTCGGTCTTGGCGGCCAGCGCCTGGGCCAGCGCCCGCGGCAGATCGTCCGACCGGAAGATCACGGCGGCGATGAAGACCAGGAAGGCCGCCAGCAGCACAGCGCTGGCGATGGCGGTCACGACCGTGTAGGCCAGGGTCAGCCGCCAGCCCAGACGCTTGAAGGGCGAAATCCCGCGCATCGCCGGATTGTACAACTGATCCCGGACCGGCGGCCGGGCCTCAGGCAGCGCGCAACTGGCGCTGCCGGCCCAGCGCGGCGACCGCCAGCAGGAGCGCCGTCGCCGCCAGAATGACCAGGCCGGTGCTGGCCGGGCCGGAGATGTAGTTCAGCGCCGCCACGCCGTTCATGGGGCCGAGGTACCACAACACGACGTAGACCACCTCGAACAGTTTGCTGCCGCCGCTCCAGACTCCCAACGCCAGCGCCAGAGCGGGCACGAACAACACCCCCATCGTCCACGTGAACAAGCCGCCCAGATCGCCCAGCTGCGCCAGGCGGCCGGCCACACCCAGCCCCGCCGCCGCCGTCACCAGGACGCCGGCCAGCCAGGCGGCCGGCAGTTGGCGCCGGACGGGATGCGCGGCCGAGAACAACAACCCCGTCGTCTGATAACGGGCCTCGCGCGCGCCCAGCGCCGACCACAACGTCAGCGGCCAGATCCAGGCCAGGCCGGCCGCGATCGTGAGGCCGTCCGCGGCGACGCCGAGCGGGATGAACGTCAGGACCACGCCGACCGCGTACCACCACCAGCGCCGGCCCTGCAGCAGCAGGCGCAGTTCAGCCGCCAGCACGCGCAGGAAGGTCGATCGCGGCGCCAGGGCTGCCCAGGCCTCGGCCAGGCTGGGGCTGAGAGCCCAGCGCGGCCGCCGCGCCGGGCCGGCGGCCGACGTCGGGCTGGGGCGGGAGCGCGCCGGCCGGCCCGTCGTCTCGAAGCGGTCGAAGAACACGGCCGCCAGCAGCACGATCCCCAGCGCCACCCCCACCAAGGCCAGGCGGCTCAGGATCAGGTCCGGCGTCCACTCCAGGCCGGGCCAGACGAAGACGCGTGTGGCCGTCGTCTCGCCGGAGCCCAGCGAGAATCCATTCTGGTAGGCGGGATCAAAGGCGCGCACAGCCGCGCCCATGGCGTTCTGATACAGGCCGATGCCAGACGGGTCCAGGCCTGGCGCGGTTTCGGCCAGGGTCGTGATCGAGAAGACCAGCGCCATATTCCAAACGATGAAGTAGACGACATTACCCAGGCCGCCGCGCAGCCACGCGATCGTCTCGAACAGCACAGCGGTCGCCGCGATCAGCGCCATCATCGGCAGCGAGACAAACAGGAACGGCGCGAAGAGCGCCCCCAGGTCCAGGCGCGGGTCCTCGCGTTGGATCAACTGCATGCCGAGCGCGGCGAGAGCCAGGACCACGATCAGCAGCCCAAGCACGGCCAGGTTGCTCAGCCATTTGCCGATCAGGTAGACCACCCGGCGCAGCGGCGTGGCGGCCATGATCTGGCCCACCCCGGTCTGGCGGTCGCGCTCGACCGCGCCCTTCACCAGGTAGAAGCCGAACAGGCCCAAAAAAGTGTTGACCACCAGCGCCATCAACGCGCCGAGCCAGGCGGAGTTGTACACGCCGCGATAGTCGTCCAGGCGCAGGTCAATGGTGCCGTTGTAGACCAGGTAGCCCAGGAAGACTACCAGTCCCAGCGTGATCAGGAAACTATAGCGGCGCGTGCGCTCGAGAAAGTCGGCGCGCGCCAGGTGATACAGAGAGGACATGGTCAGGGTTTCCTTCTGGCAGTGTCAGGCCACCGTGGCCACAGGCTGCAGGCTGGCGGCCGCGGCCGGCGCGGTATCGGCCTCGCGGTCGGCGGCAATGAGACGCAGGTAGGCATCTTCGAGCGTCGGCTCCACCGGACGCGCGTTGGCGGCCGGCGCGGCCTCGGCCACGGCCCGGAGCTGCACGCCGTCGGCGCGGCGCAGCGTGCCGCTGATCAGGTGGCGCTGGCGGGCGGCCGGCAGGTCGGCGCTGGGGATGGTCCACTCCCACACCCGGCCGGCCACGCCGCTCAGCAGCGCCTCGGGCGCGGCGTGCGCCAGCAGCCGGCCCCGGTTCATCACCGCCAGGTCGGTGGCGGCCGCTTCCACGTCAGACACGATGTGCGTCGAGAGCAAGACGATGCGCTCGCCGGCCAGGTCGGCCAGCAGGTTGCGAAAGCGCACGCGCTCTTCCGGATCCAGGCCCACGGTCGGCTCGTCCACGATCAACAGCTGCGGGTCGTTGAGCAAAGCCTGGGCGATGCCCACCCGCTGGCGCATGCCGCCGGAGAAGGCGCTCAGCGGCCGGTGGGCGGCCTCGGCCAGGTTGAGCGTCTGGAGCAGTTCGTCGATGCGCCGGCGCGCGCTCTGCGCCTCCAGGCCCTTGACGGCGGCCAGGTACTCCAGGAACTCCCGCGCCGTCAGGTTCGGGTAGAGGCCGAAATCCTGGGGCAGATAGCCAAGGACCCGGCGCAGCCCGTTCGGGCGCCGGACGATGTCGACGCCGCCCCAGGTCACCGTGCCGCGCGTCGGCCGGCTGATGGTGGCCAGGATGCGCATCAGCGTGGACTTGCCGGCGCCGTTCGGGCCGAGCAGACCGACCACGCCGGGGCGCAGCGTCAGGGTGAAATCGCGCAGCCCCCAGGCCGTGCGCGTGTACTGTTTGTCGAGATGATTGATGACGAGTTCCATACCAGGCTCCTTGTGAACGCGTTCAGGATAAGCGCACGCGCGCCTGGGCGGAGGCCTCGGCAGAGGGGTTTGGCACCCCACTGGGGAGGGAATCTGGGCTGGTCCTGGTTGTACTTGACAGAAGCTGGCCGCGCCGGCGTGTGGATGTCACCGGCCCGCCAGCCGTTCGTCACTTCTGCCGGCCACGTTCATCCCCACTTCATAAGTGGCGGCGATACTGGCTGCAGTAACGCTCGGTCAGATCGACCGACTCAGGAGGCAGCATGGCTAAGAAACTGATCCTTGTGGCTGGCGTGACCGTGACTGCGGCGGCGCTGGTCTTTGTCGGGCTGGCGTTCGCGCAGACGCCCACCCCGCCGGCCGACGGTGCGACGGCAGTTCCTGGCTGGGGGATGATGCGCGGCTTTGGCGGCGGGATGGGCCACGGCCGGACGTACACCGACACCCTGCCGATGGGGCCGGGCTACGGCCGCGGCGGGATGATGGGCGGCTGGATGCAAGGCCGCGTGACGGCCGGGACCGGGTTACTGCAAGACTACCTGCTGGACGCCTTCGCGGCGGCGCTCGACCTGCCGCGCGCCACGCTGGATGAGCGCGTGGCCGCCGGCGAGACGCTCTACGACATCGCCGTGGCGCAGGGTCTGAACCAGGCCGATTTCGTCACCTTGATGCAGACCGCGCGCGACACCGCGCTGGATCAGGCCGTGGCGGACGGCGTGTTGACTCAGGAACAGGCCGACTGGATGCGCAATCGCGGCGGGATGCTGGCCGGCGGGCGGCCGGGCTATGGCCGCGGCGGGATGCTGGGCGGGGGGATGATGGGCGGCGGTCCGCGGTCCGGCTATGGCATGATGGGCGGCCTGGGGCGCGGCGCCGGCGTGCTGCACGACTACATGCTGGACGCCTTCGCGGCGGCGCTCGATCTGCCGCGCGCCACGCTGGATGAGCGCGTGGCCGCCGGCGAGACGCTCTACGACATCGCCGTGGCGCAGGGTCTGAACCAGGCCGATTTCGTCACCTTGATGCAGACCGCGCGCGACACCGCGCTGGATCAGGCCGTGGCGGACGGCGTGTTGACTCAGGAACAGGCCGACTGGATGCGCAATCGCGGTCAACCCGGCGACTGCCCGCACGGCGCCCCCCTCGAGGCGACGCCGGCGCCGACCAATTGAGCGGCACCATCGATAAACAGGCCCCCATCAGCGGGGCCTGTTTTTGTTTAGGGCGGCTTCACCACAACGTCGGCTGCTGGGGCGCGGCCGGCGGTGTCTCCCAATCCGGCAGCGCCGGCAGCGGGTGGCGGCTGGCGATCAGGTCGTGCAGCAGCCGGGCCATCTCCGGCGCGTCGGTGTCGTCGGGGTTGTGCAGAAAGAAGAAGACGTCCTCGCCCGGCGCCGTGAGCCAGCCAGCCACAGTCTTGGCCCAGTCCGCCAGCCAAGGCCGGTTGGCTTCCGCCGCCGGCACGCCCACAAAGCGCACAAAGGCAATGTCCGTGGTGCGCGTCTGGCGCAGCGGGAACTTCGGCTTGCGGCTCTGCGCAGTCGCGACCGCGCCCGCCTGGCCGGGCGGGAGGCTGAACAACGCCGTTGTGTCGAAGATCACGCGCGCGGCCCGGTGCTGGCGCAGGAGCTCGTCGAAGGCGGCCTCGGCCGGACCGCCGAAGAAATCGGCGTGGCGCGGCTCGACGGCATAGCGAAAGGCGTCTGGCAGGCGCGCCAGGTAGGCGGCCAGCGTCTCCAGGTGTTGGCCCGTGAAGGTGGGCGGCAATTGCAGAAAAGCGGGGCCGCAGCACTCGCCCAGCCGCTCCAGCCGATCGAGGAAGGCGGCCGTTTCAGACTCGGCGTTCTTCAACCGACGCTGGTGGCTGATGGTCTGCGGGAATTTGAGACAGAAGCGAAAACCCGGCGGCGTCTCAGCGCGCCAGCGCTCCACCGTGGCGGCTTCGGGCACGGCATAGAAAGTGGTGTTGCCTTCGACGGCGTTGAGGCGCCGGCTGTAGAGGCGTAGATAGTCACGCGGCTTGGCGCCGGCCGGGAAGAAACGTCCGGCCCAGGTCTTCAGCCCCCATTGCGGGCAACCGAGGTAAAGCGGCATGCGCCGATTATAGCGTCCGGGAAACGCAACGACCTCGGCCGGGGCCGAGGTCGTCTGGAAGTGAAGCGCCGCCGCCTTACGCAGCCGTTTCGGCGGGCCGGCGGCGGCCGATATCGCGCGTGACGCCGAGCAGGCCGATCGGCCGGTCCGCCTCATCCAGCAGCAGCGAGAGGCGGGTCTCCGTCCAGCGGGCCGTGCCGTCCGCGCATTTCACCTTCAGTTCGAGCGTGTCCGCGGCCGCGCGCCGCTGCTCCCGTGACCACGCGGCGGCGCCAGCCAGCAAGGCCGCAAAGTGGCGCCGGGCGCGCTCGGCGGATTCCGGCGTCAGCGCGTCCTCGAGCGATTGGGTCAGGGCCGTCTCGGCTGGATAGCCGCACAGCTTTTCGGCCGACGGGCTGATGTAGGTCAGGCGCAAATCGAAGTCGCGCACCCAGATCACGTCGCTGACGTTATCGGCCAGCAGGCGGTAGCGGTGCTCGCTTTCGCGCAGCGCCTGCTCGGCCAGCTTGCGCCGGGTGATGTCGATCTGCAGTCCGATCAGGCGCTCCGGCTGCCCATCGGCGCCGCGCTGCACCTGGCCGACATGGCGCAGCCAGCGGACCTCGCCGGCGGGCCGGATGACCCGGTGCTCGAAATCCAGCACCTGGGAGCCCGCCAAGGCAGCCGCCATGTGTTCGCGCGCCAACCCGCGGTCGTCGGCAAACACCACGCGCGGCCAGTCCGCACAAGTCGCCGGACACTCTGCCTCGGCCAGCCCCAGCAGCCGGGCGCTCTGCGCCGACCAAACCGCCTGACCCGTGCGCAGATTCCACTCCCACACGCCGGCGCTCATCGCCTCCAGAGCCTGCTCCAGGCGGTGCTCGCCCTGGCGCAGCGCCGTCTCCATCGCATGGCTCTCGGTCAACTCCTCCTGCAGACGCGCGTACGTCCAGGCGTTCTCGAGGGCGGCCACTGCCAGATTGGCAAAGATCTCCAGGCCTTGCAGCGCTTCGGGCGTGGGCTGGAGGCCATCCGCCGGCTGGTCCACCGAAATCAGGCCGACCACCTCGCCGGTGCGCAGCTCGATTGGCACCACCAGGACGTCCTGGAGGTTCCAGGTGTTGTCGCCGGGGTTGGCTGCGGCCGCCGGCACAAAGTAGCAGCGCCCGCGCCGGTACCTATCCTGCAGCAGCCGGTCTTCATAGTGTTCCCATTCGGCGCAGACCAAGCCGTTGTCGTGAAGTTGCTGGGCCACCTGGCCCAGGCCGGTGTGGGCGGCCACCCGCACCTGCCGGGTCTCGCGGTCCACCAGGTGGATGGCCACCACGCGGAACCCCAGCGCGCGCCGCACGCCCTCAACGATCTGCCGCAAGGCCTGCTCCACCTCTACGCCCAGGCGCAGCGAATTGCCGGTCTCCAGGATCTGGGCCAACTGCTGGTTGCGGCGTTCCAGCTTGCGGTTGGCCTCCTGCAACGCTTCTTCCGCCAGCTTGCGCTCGGTGATGTCGCGCCCGACGGACTGAAACTCGACGACCTGGCCTTGCGGATTGAAGATCGCGCGATCGGTCCACTGCTGCCAGCGCAGCGCCCCCTCCGGTTGGTAGACCCGGTGTTCGTAGGTCGTGGTCGGCTGGTCGGGGCTCAACTGGGCGGCCTGCTGCTGAACCAACGCCTGATCCTCTTCCGGGATCAAGGGCATGAACGACCGGCCGATCAGGTCCAGGCTGGACTTCCCGAAATACCGGCAGTAGGCGTCGTTGACGAAGGTCAGCGTCCCATCCGGCAGGTAGCGGCAGATCAGGTCGGTCTGGTCCTCCACAATCGACCGGTAACGGCGGGCCTGCCGGTCATGCAGGCGCCCGATGATGTCGTTGAAGGCACCGGCCACGCCATCCGGCGCGGTGCCGGGCGCCGCCTCCGGGCCTTGCCCGCTCAGCAGCACTCGGCCGTTCTCATGCGCGGAGTTGATGATGACGGACGGGCCCTGGCCCTGGACCATCGCGCAGAACGCGGTCACCACCAGCGGATCAAACTGAGTGCCGGCATTGGCGCGCACCTCGGCCAGAATGGCCTCGGCCGGCAGCCCGCGGCGGTAGGGGCGGTCGGCGGCCATGGCCTCGACCGTGTCCGCCACGCTCAGGATGCGGGCTTCGAGCGGGATGGCATGTTCCTTGAGGCCGTCCGGATACCCACGGCCGTCGTAGCGCTCGTGATGGTGCCGGATGAACGGCACCAGGCCATGCAAGGAGTGGCAGTACCCCACGATCTCGGCGCCCATCACCGAGTGCTGTTTGACGTCCTCATACTCCTCGCGCGTCAGGCGGCCGGGCTTGAACAGGATCGCCTCGGGGATGCCGAGCTTGCCGATGTCGTGCAGCAGGCCGGCCTTGCGCACCAGCTCGACGCGCTCGGGTGGCAGGTTCATGGCCTGCGCGATGAGCGTGGCATAGCGCGCCACGTGCTGTGAATGGTCGCGCACATCGGGATCGCGCAGATCGATGGCGCGCGAGAGCGACAGCAGCAGCTCTTCATTGAGCGTCGAAATCTCGTCGGTCTTCTTCTGCAGTTCGGCGTTGGTCTCGCGCAGCTGGCTGACCAGGCCCTTCGTGTGGTTGAGGTATTGGCTCTGGCCCAGGCGCACGACCAGCAGCGGCACCAGGCTGGCGGCGACGCCCGGCAGCCCGCCGTAGCGGTAGCTGAAGATGAGGGCGAAAGCCACGGCCCCCAGCGCCAGGTAGTGCGGCCACAGCCAGCGGAAGCGCTCGCTCCACACCTGGTGGAACGGCTGACCGCTGCTCAAGTCGATGACACCGGCCAGCAGCCAGGTGCTGCTCAAATAACTCAACCCGCCCGCGGCAATGGCCAGCAGCACCTGCGCCGGGATGGCCGCGCCATGACCGGCGGATTCCAGCCAGAGCGCCAGGACCCACCCCAACATGCTGGCGATGAAGTGGTTGCTCAGGTTGAAGATGAAGCGGCTGGGCGGGCTGTGGTGCTTGAGCATGGCCGCCCAGGCCACGGCCACGCTCAGTCCCAGCGCGCCGAGCGGCCCGAACAACAATGTGCCGGCCACCAGGGCGGCGGTGGCAGTCGAGACGGACGTATCGCGCACGTAAATGTCGATGGCCAGCCATTCGGTCAGAAAGGCCAGCACCGCGAACACGGCCAGGCCGTACCAATCCTGACCAGCCAGCGACGCCGGTCGCCACAGCAGGCCGAACAGGCTGAGCGCCAGCAGACTCAACCCGGCGACATAGACGTTCACGGCCCAGGCTGGCCAGGAGTGGACGGTGCGCTTGGCCGGCTGCGCGGCGGCCGGCGGCAGTGCGGCGGCCGGCGCCATCGGGCTCGGCTCCGGTTCGGGTGCCAGGGCACGTCCGGGAGACACCGCGGCTGGCGGATCACCAGCCTGCGGCGCGATACCGGTGATATTCTCGACACCCTGGTTGGAGTACCGGCAGATGCGGTTACGGCCGGCCAGTTTGGCCTGATAGACCGCCAGGTCGGCGCTGTGGATGATGTCATTCGGGGTCAGGCCGAACCGCTCCCGGCCGGAGATCCCGAAGCTCATCGTCACGCGCAGCGGCAGCACGCTGGTGGCGATATCGAAACGCGCCGTCTCGATCGCCGCCCGGATCTCCTCGATGCGCGGCGAGGCCTGCTCCATTGTCGTTTCCGGCATCAGGATGGCGAACTCCTCGCCGCCAAAGCGGGCGACGATGTCGTAATCGCGCACCAGGGTCTTGAGCAGCGAGGCCACGCCGATCAGCGCTGTATCACCGGCCAGGTGGCCGTAGGTGTTGTTGATGTTACGCAGCAGGTCTAGATCGGCCATCACTACGGTCAGCGGGCGATCGTAACGATCCGCGCGGGCCAACTCCTTCTCCAGCGCCTCGGAAAAGTAAGGGGCGTTGAACAGGCCGGTCTTGGGGTCAAGCTGCGTCTGGCGCTGCAGGGCCGGCACCTTCAGCGTCGTATAGATCAGGTAGAGCGGGATGGCGGCCAGGACCACGGCGTACGGATTAAAGAGCCAGATAAAGCCGCCGGCCGCGCCCATCCCGAACATCGTGAAGTCGATGACCAGTGTCAGCCGCTCGAAGACGCCCGACTCGGCCAGGCTCTGACCCCGGGCCAGCTTGAGCACCAGACCGATCATGGCGTGGTTGGCCAGTGTGAACACGGCACTCGCCGCCAGGACGGCCACGAGCCCCTCCAGGCCGGTCGGCGGCTGCGCCCCGTTGATCGCTTGATAGGCCAACTCAGCCAGCGTCACCACCAGGGCGTACGAGCCAATGTTGAAGGACTGGATGTACCAGGGGTAGCGGTGCCAGACCCATTCCACCAGGTGCGCCACGACGATGACGAACAAGGCCGTCGGGGCACCACCCAGCAGGAACGCGAAACCAGACAGCACCCAGCTGACGTTGTAGCTGGAACGCTCAGTGGGGCCTTCCACCTTAAAGATCTGCGCCAGGGCCGCTAATGCCCCGACCCCCAGCAGGAATTGCCACTGATCACCGGACAGTCGGCTGAACTGCCAGATCAGCAGGGCCGTCCCAATCAGGACCGTGCTGGCGATGTAGGCTTGCGTTTTGGCGGAGAGTTTTCCCATGCTGGCGTAGAGCCGGTTAACAGGTCACCCCGCTAACCGATGAGATCGATAGTACGAATTACTGACGCTACTTTACGCTTGAACAACAGCGCCCCCCATAGGAAAAGGGTGGCAAAACACCGCCCGCAGAGGTGGGGATGGTTGGCACGGGTTGGCACAGCACAGCCGAGGCCAGCGCGGAGCACCGGATTGCCTCCGCGCTGGCCTCGGGCCAGCGTCACTGCGATCCAAGCTGGGCGAGCCTTACGGTTCCCAGTAGTCGTTATTCCAGTTGACTGAGTTCCAGTTGACGCTGTTCCAATTGACCGAGTTCCAGTTGACCGAGTTCCAGTTAACGGAGTTCCAATTGACGCTGCCCCACAGCACCGGGTCAGAACCCGTCCACAGCAGACGGCTGGCCTGGAGGCCGGTGTTGGCGCTGGCCGTCGTGGACCCGTGGACGGCGGCATAGATATCCAGGTAGCCGGCGCCGGCCTCGGTCGGGTCGTAGTTGGGCCAGGTCTGGTTGGCGGTCGCCAGCAGACGATACTTCACTTGATCCGGCGTCAGGTACGGCTCGGTCTCCAGGATCAGCGCCGCCGCAGCCGCCACCATCGGGGCAGCCACCGAAGTCCCGGACATCCGGAAGTAAGCATTGCCTGCCCAGGTCAGCAGTTTGTTGGCCGGGTGTTCACGCGCCAGGTTGCTGTCGTCGCTGGAAAGCAGACTGACGATGTCCTTGCCGGGCGCCACCAGGTCGGGCTTGGCGAAGCCGTCGCTGGTTGTGCCGTAGGCCGAGAAGGAGGCCACCCTGTCATCGGTCAACGTGGCCGTCCCGCGATCGTCGGCAGCACCGACCGTGATGAGGAACGGATCGTTGGCGGGCGCGTAGATCTGGTTTCCGCCGCCGTTGTTGCCGGCCGAGGCCACAACCACGATACCGTTGAACCACAGGATCTCGGCGGCGGCGTTCAGCGGGTTATCATGGTACGAGCCTGCCGCCGCGCTGTTGAGAGACAGATTGACGACGCGGATGTTGTAGACGTCTTTGTGGTCATAGACCCACTGCAGGCCGGCCACAACACCCGATGTGCTGCCCCGGCCAAAGTCGTCGGTGACCCGGACATCCACCAGTTGCAGGCGCGGGGCCAGGCCGATAAAGGCGCCGTCGGAGGCATAGCCATCGCCGGCCATGATCCCGGCCACATGGCTGCCATGACCGTTCAGGTCGTCCGGGAACCAGGCCCCGGTGAAATCGACATGTTCCAGGACGCGCCCAGACCACGAGTCGCCTTGCAGATCCAGATGCTCGGCGACGCCGCTGTCCAGCACCGCCACGGTCACCGCCTCGCCTTGCCGATAAGGCGGCTCATTCCAAACCCGGTCCGCGCCGACGGCGTAGACATAGGCGTTCGTCAGGCGGCTCTTGTCGACGCATTTCCGGCAGGTGAGCCAGTAATCGAGCGTGACATCGTCGACAACAAAGGACTCGGCCGCCTGGCCGTAGTTTGCGGCGACGCGGAAACGGATGGAGGTGTTGGCCGTGGCATACGCCGTGATCGGGAAGGTGCGCTTGCCGCGGCGAGCGCCTTTGAGCCCCTGGAACACTTCCAGGACCTGGTAGGTCTGCCCGCCGTCAGCCGAGATTTCCACCACCACCACGTCGTCGGCGTCGACGCCCGACGTGGTGCGAAAGTTGAAGCTAAAGACCGCCTCCACCGCCCCGCTCAGGTTGGCCGCGCGGCGAATGCTGGGTTGCGTGCCCGTGTCCGGGTTATCAGTCAGCCAGAGCTCGCCGGCGAAGAGGTCGACGTTGCCGGCCAGGGGACCGGCGCCGGCCACGTCTGACTCGATCCAGTTCGATTTCCATGGATGGGTGCCGGCATTGTTGCCGTAGCTCACCCACCAGAAGTTGTCGCTGAGCGTGTTGGGCAGCACCATGGCGGCGGCGCTGTCCAGCGAGTCGGTTGCCGTCGCGGCCTCGCCGGAGGCGCGGACCAGCGGCAGCCAGAGCGTGTTATTCAGGGTTTCCACATGCTCGCCCGCCGCCGCTTCCAGGCGCGGAGCATAATCGATCACGATTGTGTCGATGTAGACGCGGGCGTCCGGGCTCCAAGTCCCCGAGGTCACCAGACGCAGGGCAAAGCCCGGTGTGAGAAAGCCGGCCAGGTCGTAGGCGGCCTGTTGCAGTTGCGCATCCGTCGCCGGACCGCCCAGGCGGCCGAGCTCGGCCCAAGTCTGCCCGCCGTCCGCCGAAACCTCCACCCGCACAAAGTCGGTCTCGCTGGCCAGGTCTTTGCGCCGATAGGTCAGGCTCAACTGCGCGGCCGTGGCGCCGCTCAAGTCCGCGCTCCCCTGGAGCCCGCGCTCGGCCGCCTGCAAGCGCAGACCCTGGGCGTCACCGCTCATGAAGCTGGTGACGGCGATGGCGCCGGCGATCGGGCCGTCTTGTTCGCCCAGCTCCAGCCACGCCGTGCCAGCCCAGTCCCAGCCGCTCGACCAAACGCCGCTCCCGGTCTCGGCGATGACGCCGATGGTGAAGTCTTCGCGCAGCAACCCAACCAGCGGATCGGCGTCGACCGCGCGGACCGGCGCGTCGAGCGCCACCTGTTGCACGGTGGGCTGATCGGCCAGAGACGCAGCCAGGGCGGCCGGCAGCCGGGCCGCGAAGGCGTTGAGGAGGTGCAGATCGGCCGTCACTGCGCCGCCGTGCTGTGTCACCCAGGCCTCAACCGCGTCACCCGGTGCCGCTTTGCGCACGATGACGTCCAGCATGGCCTCCGGCTGTTCAGCCGCCAGGGCGGCGACCAGCGGCGACAGGCGCGGCGCGGCGCTTTGCGCGACGACCGCAGCGGGGACGGCCGCCGGCGCAGACGCCAACGCGCCCACCACCATCACCGACACCACTCGCCAGGCGGCGGCGCGCCAGCGGCGCAGACCTCCCGCAATCATCGCACGGCGCCTTTCTGGATGCCGTTCCAATTCACGGCCGCAACGATCGTCGTCCCCACCCGCGGCCGGGCCGCCGCCGCCGGCTGGGCGGCCGGGGCCGCCAGCAGCGCGAGCGCGGCCAGGCCGATGACTCCCAGACGTAATAGCTTAGCCATCATATGTTTTCCTTGAAACACCAGTCACTGGCCCCAGTAGTCACTGTTCCAGTTGACACTGTTCCAATTGACCGAGTTCCAATTCACCGAATTCCAATTGACGCTATTCCAGTTCACACTATTCCAGTTGACGCTGCTCCAGGTGACCGGCTCGGCACCGCTCCACAGCAGCTTGCTCGCCGCCAGACCGGTGTTGGCGCTTTGCGTCGTAGTTCCGGTGACAGCCGCATACACGTCCAGATAGCCGGCCCCAGCCTTGGCGGCGCTGTAGCCCTTCCAGCTCTTATTGGCGGTGGCCGTCAGGCGGTATTTCACCTGGTCTGGCGTGAGGTTGGGCTCGTCTTGCAGCAGCAGCGCCGCCGCGCCCGCAACCATCGGCGCCGCCATCGACGTCCCGGACATGCGGAAGTAGGTGGCGTCCCCGGCGCGCACCAGGTTACCCGGATAGGCCGCCGGCAGCCCCATGCCCATATTCCCGAGCAGGCTGACGATATTCCGGCCAGGCGCCACCAGGTCCGGCTTGACGATGCCATCGCTGGTGCGTCCGTAAGCCGAAAACGAGGCCACGGAGTCGTCGGCCAGGCTGGCCGTGCCCTTGTCGTCCACCGCCCCGACCGTGATCACGAAGGGGTCGTTGGCCGGCGGATAGAGCGCGCCATTACCGCTGTTGCCGGCCGAGACCACGACGACGATACCGTTGAACCACAAGACCTCAACGGCGGCGTTAATCGGGTTAGTGTGATAGGACTCGGCGACCGCGCTGTTGATGGAGATATTGACGACCCGGATGTTGTACGCGGCGCGATTATCCAGGATCCACTGCAGCCCCTGGACGACGCTGCGAGCCGTCCCCGCCCCCATGTTGAGATCGTCGCTGACTTTGACGTTGACGATATTGACCTGCGGCGCCACGCCGAGGTAGCGCCCGGCAGCCATACGGCCGTTGCCGCCGATGATACCGGCGACATGCGAGCCGTGACCGTACCCATCGAAAGTCGACGTGTTGTAGCCGTCGTTGTAGGCGACGCTGGCGACCACGCGGTTGGCGCCCATCACCGAGTAGAGGTCGGTCTGATAGTTCACGCCGCTATCAACCACGGCGACGGCGATGCCCTGGCCCTGCAGATACGGAGCGCTGTTCCAGACCTGATCCGCCCGGATCGCGCGGATGTAAGCACTTTGCAGCTGGCTGACGTCCACGCACTGCGCGCAGGCCGTGCGGGCGACCGGGGCGTCGTAAGAAAGCGAGCGCACGCCCGCGGTGCGGGCCAAGGCGGGGAGATGACGAGCCGGCAGTTCCGCCGCAAAACCGTTGATGATCCGCAGGTCAGCCGTCAGGCGCCCCCCCAGCCGGGCAACAGCGTGCTCAGGCCCCAAATCCGTGGTCGCCTTCTGCACAATCACCGACACCCATGCGTCCGGGCTCTCCTGAACTAACGCCGCCAGGACCGGCTGCAGCGAAACCAACGTCTCCGGGGCCGACGTCGTCCCCAGCCCGCCCAACAGCAGGGCCAGGGCCAGGAACAGGCGCGGCATCTTCGCGAGGTGGGCGGTGAGCATTTTGACCTCCCGGAGGAGGCGCTGTTGCCAGCGCTCCCGGACACATTTGCTCGGGTCGGCGGCGGCGTTGGCGCGCACAGCCGTTATTCCCTGGCGCACCAACCGAGCCGGATCGTCATAACCCCACTGCATGAGGCGCGCCCTAGTACCCGACGCCCGAGTTCCAGTTCACCTGCGGCTGAACACCCCCATCGCCGCCAACGGGCGGCCAGGCGGCCTGGGCCGCGCCGGCGGGCGCAGCAAGAGCGACCAAGAACAGCAACAGAGCGAAGCGGTATTTGAGGTTGAGGAACTTACGCATGACTGGTCTCCTTGTGAAAATGGAAATCCCTCGGTTACGGACTACCGAGGGATCAAAACACTCTCTCAGGCAGTCCGGCGATCATGCCTGGGGTAGCCGGCGGCCACCTCAGGGTTAGACCCGTAACTTTGCGCCCCCGCCTTTCGACGGGTTTGCCATTTTCTGCAGTGCGGTATTCAGTTGGGTGCTGCGTCGATCAGTGCAGCCAGTGATACTCTAGTTACTTATACCTAGAGAACCCATAGGAAGGAAATCCCAAATGGACGCCAGCTTGGGTGGGAAAGGTTGGCAGCGGCTGGCCCGGCCGCAGGAGCAATCGCCCTGGGCACAACACCCAACCCGATATCCCGCGGGTGGACCATCTGATTTCGCTTGGCAAATGTGGCCAACAGGGTGAGTGTGGTCGTCGGTTCCGGTCGACGGCCACGCGAGCAGGTGCCGCATCGCATGCCCGCTTGGCGGGGCGGGCCGCCCTCTATATGAAAGACGGCCTGCCCGCCGGATTGTCCCAGTGAACGCGGCGGTTGAGTTGGGACAGGTTGGGGATCGGACTTCCGGGGTCGGGTTTATTTGAGGGGGTATGACCGGGCACGCAATCCGCCAACCGAATGGTTGGCGGAGGACAGGGATCGGGGAAGAGCAGCTGGGTCCAGTTCAGTGCCCAGCCCGCAACTGGCAGTGCGTCTCAGGCCGGCAGAAAGGACGTGACCTTGGCCCACAGTTCGCGGATGTTGATGGGCTTGGACATGTAGACGTCGCAGCCGGCGTTCAGGGCCTTCTCGGCGTCACCGCGCAGGGCATTAGCCGTAATGGCGATGACGGGCAGCGTGCGCAGCCGTTCACTCGCGCGAATCCGCCGGGCCACCTCATAGCCGTCGATATCGGGCAAATTGATGTCCAGCAGGATCAGATCCGGCTGCTTGGCTTCGGCCTCGGCCAGTCCGCTCAAGCCGTTGGCCGCCCACAGAAACTTGTAGCCGCGTGCCTCCAGCGCGCGCTGCACCAGCAGCATGTTGTCTGGGTTGTCTTCAATGTATAAGATCGTTGAGGACATCTATGCCTCTCCGTTGCGAGACGCCTTTTCACCGATCACCTGCACCACCTGCTCCACAAAAGCGCGCGGCGAAAGCGATCCTTTCTGATAAAGCGCTTCAATTGTACCGTTCAAACGCGTCCGCTCCTCAACCGTGATGTCGCGGGCGCTCACCACTACGACCGGGATCGTGCGGGTGCGACGGTCGAGGCGCAGCGCCTCGATCAACGCAAAGCCATCCATCTCCGGCATCGTCAGGTCGCTGATAATGAGGTCCGGCAGCCGCTGGCGCGCCAGCTCCAGGCCCTCGGCCGCCGCCGACGCATGATACACGCGATATGATTTCTTGGCTTCCAGCAGGCGCCGGATCAGCAGCGCGTCGTCCGAGTTGTCGTCCACGATCAAGACCGTGGTGACGCGCTCGTCCAGCTGCTCCAGCGCCGACAGCAGCCCCTCGCGCGGCGCCGGGCGCATGTCGTCGCTCAGGTGCACATCCACGTGCCACTGTTCGCCCAGCACGTGCTTTTCGACTGGGAAGGTGTGACCACTCCCGTTGACGACCACTAACTCGTCCCGGCTGATCACGCCCTGCGCGATCAGTTTCTCCACCCCGGCGAAAGCCACGGCGGTAGCCGGCTCGACGGCCATGCCCTCGGTCTTGGCCAGCGCCAGCATCGCGTCCCAGGCTTCGCGGTCGGTGACGCTTTCCATGGCACCGCCGTGCCAGTGCGCCAGCCGATACAGGTGCGTATAGGGCTTGCCCGGGTCGCCGGTGGACAGCACGGCGATCCGCGTCTCCGGCGTCACCGGCGCCGCCACCGCCTGCCCAGCCTTAAAGGCCCGCACCATCGGCGCGCAGCCCTCGGCCTGCAGCACGCCGAGCTTGGGGATCCGGTCGATCAGGCCCAGCGCGTGCAACTCCCGGAAGCCGTGGTACACGCCCAACGGCCCCAGCCCGCCGCTGACGGCCTGCAGGTACCAATCGGGCGCCCGCCAGCCCAGTTGCTCGACAATCTCGTAAGCGATGGTCTTCATCGCCTCGACGGCCGGCACGCTCCGGGCGCCGCGGTCCAACAACAAGCCGCGCCGGCGCGCAAAATCAGCGGCGATCTGCTTGGTCTGGTCGTAGTTGCCACTGACCCGGATCACGTCGGCCCCGAACAGGGCCGTCTCGCGCAGTTTTTCGTTCGGCACCAGGCTGGTCATGAAGACCCACAGCTTGATGCCGGCGCGCGCGCAGGCTGAAGCATAAGCTACAGCGGCATTGCCGGTGGACGCGATCACACACTCGTGGATATCGGCCTCCAGCATGGCGGCCACCGATACCGCCGCCTGCCGATCCTTGAACGAGCTGGTCGGGCCATGCCGCTCGTCCTTGATGAACAGGCGGTTGTGGCCCAGGCGTTCGGCGTAGCGGCGCGAGAGTTGCAGCGGCGTGCCGCCCGCGCTGTTCAAGTCGAACCGCAGCGGGTCGTCCACCGGCAGCACATCGTGGTAACGCCACAAGTTGGCCGGCCGGCCCGGCAGGCCGCGCAACACTTCCCGCTTGAACGCGGCGTAGTCGTAGTGCGGCTCCAGCCACTCGGCGCCGCAGGCCGCACAGACCGGCGGCACAAACGGCTCATAGGGCTGCTGCCCCCCGCAGGCCACACATTCCAGGAAAAGCGGTTTCGCCATACTCGCCGCCCGGCCAGCCGGCCGCGCTAATAGGCCTCGACTTCCAGGCTGCTGTGCTTGAACTCGACCGGCAGTTCCACGCACAGGCGCGCGCCCTCGCCCGGCAGGCCGCGGCTCTCGGCCCACAAACGGCCGCCATGCAGCTCAATCAGGCGCCGGCTGATGGGCAGACCCAGGCCGGTGCCACCCACCTTGCGCGTGGTGGAAGTGTCCACCTGGCTGAAAGCCTCGAAGATGGTCTCCAGTTTCTCGGCCGGGATGCCCATGCCCGTGTCGCTGACCGTGATCAGCAGCCGGTCCTGGTGGCGCTCGGCGGCGATGGTGACGCCGCCCGTCTCGGTGAACTTGACGGCGTTGCCCACCAGATTGATCAGCACCTGGCGCAGGCGGATATGGTCGGCCTCCAGGTACAGGGCCTCGTCCGGCGGCAGCTGCGTGCGCAGCGCCAGCCGCTTCTCGCGGGCCAGCGAACCGGTAATGTCGATCACCTCGGCCACCACATCGGCCAGGTCCAGGCGCTCCGGGCTGATAGACATGCGGCCGGCTTCAATCTTGGCCATATCCAGGATGTCGTTGATCAGATTGAGCAGGTGCTGGCCGTTCTTCTGGACCACCTTCAGGTCGTTGTCCATGCGGTCCGTCAGCGGGCCGTCCAGGCCTTCCAGGATGACGTCGGTGAAGCCCAGGATCGAGTTGAGCGGCGTGCGCAACTCATGGCTCATGTTGGCCAGGAACGACGACTTGAGCTGGTCCAGCTCCTGCAGCCGCGCGACGGTGGCCGCCTGCTCGGCATACAGGTTGGCGTTCTGCAGGGCGATGGCCACCTGAGCGGCCAGCGTGCCCTGGATGCGCGCGTCCTCTTCACTGAAACGCCCGGGCTGATCGGACTGCACGTCGAAGACGCCCAGCAGCCGTTCGCCCACCAGCATCGGCAGAGCCATCTCCGACCGGGCCTGCGGCAACAACGGGTGCGACTGCCAGCGCTCGAGGGCCGCCAGGTCGGCGACCAACATCGGCTGGCGCGTGCGCGCGGCGCGGGCCACCACGGATTGCTCCAACAACACCGGCAAGAGCCGCTCCTCGGCCACCAGCTGCCGGCCCACGTCGCCGGAGCCGGCCGCCAGCTGCAGCGTCTCACTGATGTCGTCGTACAGGAAGATCTGGGCATGGTACAGGCCGAACCGCTGGCGGGTCAGGTCCGCCACTTCCTGCAGCAGCTGCCGGCCTTCCAGGAGCGTAGACGCCACCGTGGTCACCTGCACCACGGTCTCAAGCTGGGCGGCCAGGTGCTCCTGCTTGGACAGGCTCTGCAGCGTCTGTTCGTTCAGGCGCAGGTTCTCCAAGTGCGCGCTCAGGCGCTCGGCCACGGCGGCCACAATCGCCTGAGCCTCGGCTTCGGCCAGCGCGGGCTCGGCCACGCTGAGCTGCCCGACCGGCTCGCCCTGCACCAGCAGCCGCTCCGCCAGGCCGGCCTCGGCGACCGTGGCTGGCGCGGCCACCGGCTGGAGCGGCACCACCTCGGCCAGGTCGAACTGATAGGCGTAGTCCTGGCTGGGGCGCGCCAGCAAATAGTCGCGCCAGCCGTCCTGTGTCAGGCGCCGCGTCAGGGCGTTCAGCTCAGTCAGGGCCTGCTCGGAGCGCTCAAAGGAACGAGCGTTCTGCAGGGCGACGGCGATCTGGACGGCCAGGGTCATCTGAATGTTGGCGTCTTCACCACTGAAGCGGCCGATGGCGTCAGATTGCACGTCCAGCACACCCAGCACCTGGTCGGCCACCAGCAGCGGCGCCGCCAGCTCAGAGCGGGTCAGGGGCAGGAGCGGGTGCGGCAGGAAGTGCGGGTCCTGGCTGACGTCGTTGACGACCACCACCCGGCGCTCGCGAGCGGCCTGGGCCACCAGCGACTGCTGGCGGCTGAGCGGGAGGCGGCGGCCTTCGGCCACCATCTGGCGGCCGATCTCGCCGGCGCCGGCCTGCAACACCAGCGTGTCACCCTCGGCATTGAAAAGGTACAGGTGGGCATGGTAGAGGCCAAAACGCTCCTTGGCCAGGTCCACCACGGTCTGAAGCATCACGGCCTGCTCGCGCAGCGTCGCCACCGCGACGCCCACTTGCGCCACCGTGGCGAGCTCGGCGGCGCGCCGGCGTGACTGCTCCAGCAGGCGCGCGTTCTCGATCTCGGTGCCAATGTTGGCGGCGATGGTCGTCAGCAGACGGACATCTTCAGGCGTAAAGCGCCCGGCTTGCTGCGATTGGACGTTGATCACACCGATGACGTCCGCGCCGACGTTGATGGGGACGCCCAGCCAGGATTTGGCCAGATCTCCGTCGCCCACCAGCTTCGCGCCCAGAGCCTGCGCCTGGGCCGCATCGAAATCCGCCAGCAGCAACGGCTGGCGCGAGCGCAGGATCCGCTCGGTGAGGCCGCCGGCCAGAGTCATGGCCGGGACCGGCTGAGGCTGGCCGCGCTCCAAGCTGAACGGGAATTGCAGGATGTTGGTCTGCGGGTCGTACAGTGTAATGAAGCCCGTATCGACCTCGAAGACCTCACAGACCCGATGACCGACCTGGGTGAGCACTGTCTGCAGATCGGCCTGAGACGCCAACAACCGGCCCAGGTCATTCAGCAACTCCAGTTCGGCGGTATGCTCGGCGGCGTGCTGTTCGGCCTCCTTGCGGGCGGTGATATCCTGCTTGGTGGCCACGAACCAGGCGATTTCGCCGCGCTCGTTGCGCAGCGGCGTGATCGTCTGCGCCTCCACGAACAGGCTGCCATCCTTGCGCCGGTTGACCACCTCGCCGCGCCAAACCTCGCCGGCCAGGACTGTCTCCCACATCGTCTTATAGAAGGCGGCGTCATGCCGGCCGGACTTAAGGAGGCTGGTGTGCTGGTTGACGGCCTCGGCCAGCGTGTAGCCGGTCATCGCGGTGAAAGCCGGGTTGACCCACTGGATGAAGCCCGTGTTATCGGTGATGACGATACCGTCCGGGGCGGCTTCCAGGGCGACCGTCTGCAGCTTGAGCCGCTCCTGGACCTCCTGGCGCTCGGTGATGTCCTGGTTGGCGCCGATAGTGCGGACGGTGCGGCCCTGGGCGTCTTTCTCAATGCGGAAGCGGACGGCGATGTAGCCCGGGGTGTCATCGGCGCGGCGGATGCGATGCTCCACCTGACTGCGGAAGTTCGGGTCAGTCGTCGTCAGCGCCTTTTCGATCTCGCGCCCCACGAGCGGAGCATCGTCCGGGTGGACGAAGCGCTCCACGTATTGGGCCGACGACATCGTGTAGCCGCCCTCGCGTTCGGCCGTCGTCCGCAGCAGCGCGTAGAACTGGTCGTTAAAAGTGAATTGGTCCTGCGGGACATCGTACTCCCAGTTCGCCAGCTGCGCGATCCGCAGCGCCTCCGCCAAGCGCGCCTGGCTGGCGTGCAGGGCGGCCTCGGCTGCTTTGCGCGCCGTGATGTCGCGATGGATCGCCATGAAGCCAACGATCCGGCCGTCCCCATCGATGATGGGCGTGTTGCTGCCCTCAATCGGGACCAAGCGCCCATCCTTGGCTTTGTTGATGATTTCGCCCGCCACCACCTGCTTGTTTAGCAGGGCGTGCCAGAAATGCACGTACTGCTCGGGCGGGATCACGCCCGACTTCAGGAGGCGCGGCGTCTGCCCCACAGCTTCGTCGCGGCGGTAGCCATACACCTTCTCGAAGGCCGGGTTGACGTACTGGATGACCCCCTGGACGTCGGTCATGAAGGCCGCATCCGTGGAATGCTCCAGCGCATAGCGGAACTTCAGCAGGTCGTTCTCCACCTGCTTGCGGGCCGTGATATTGCGGAAGATCGACTGCGTGGCGATCACCTGGCCGGATTGCCAGCGCGGCGTGGAGTTGCCCTCCATGATCACGGGCTGGCCGGCAGCGGTGATGAACACGACCTCTACGCCGCTCAACGCCTCGCCAGCCAGGAGCCGGGCAAAAAGCGCCTGGCAGTGTGTGACCGAATCCGGGTGCATCACCTCAAACATCGTCTTGCGCGCCATGGCCTCGGCGGTGTAGCCGAGAGTTTCCAGCCAGACCGTGTTATAGAACAAGAACCGGCCGTCTGCGCCAACGCTGATCACGGCGTCATGGCTTGACTCGACCAGCGACCGGTAGCGGGCCTCGCTGTCACGCAGGGCCTCCTCCGCCTGGCGGCGGTCGGTGATGTCATGGCCGCTGATGTACAGCGAGCCATCCGCCGCCGCTTGGACGATCCAGGAGATCCAACGGTCACTGCCGTTCTGACAGCGGAAGCGGTTGGCGATGCGGACCGCCGTCGCGCCCTGCCGCAGCTTATCCAACTCGGCGGTGGTGGTCGGGCGGTCACCCGCATGCACGAGATCCAGGAACGGCGTCCGCAGCAGCTCCTTGACGCTCCAGCCCAAGACCCGTTCGAAGGCCGGGTTCACCCGCGCGAACAGGCCCGGCGCGGACACGATCCCGAGCAGGTCCTGAGACAACTCAAAGAAGCGATCCACCTCCGACGGTCCACCGCCCAGCAGGCCAGTGACTTTGCGCGCCAGCGGCGGCTGACCGGCACCAGCCTCCCGGGCGCTGCCGTTGACGGCGGCCGGCGCCGCGCCATTGGCCGCGGCAACCTCCACCGACCGCGGAGCGGGCTCAGACGGAGCAGGCGCCGGCGGCGCGGGAGCCGGATCCGGCTTGACCGGCGCGGCTTCCGAGAAGAGCGACTCAAGCCGCTTCGAGTACAGGTCTTTGGGCATACGTGAGCAACTCCTCGGCCAGTTGCCGGTATTGCTGGGCGGCCCGGCTGCTGTGCGCGTGCACGGTGATGGGGCGGCCCGCCAGCTGGCTCTCGCGCAGCTTGGAGTCGACGCCGATCACGGTTTGGAACAGCGCGGGCGCAAAATGCTGCTGCAAGTGCGCCAGCACACGGCCGTGCAGAAGGCCGCGGCCGTCAAACAGGGTGACCAGGATGCGATAGGCCAGTTCTGGGTTGGTCCGTCCGCGGACCAGGCGGATCAGCTCCAGGCTGTTATTCAACACCTGGACGGAGAAATACTCGCACTGGGTGGGGATGAGTGCCAGGTCGGCGGCCGTCAGCGCCGTGATCGTCAGCGGCCCCACCAGCGGCGGGCAATCCAACAGCACAAACGCGTAGCGCTGCAGTTCAGGCCGGGCCAGGCTGTCGCGCAGCAACGGCTCATACTTCTCGCGCAGGTGCAGCCAGCGCGGGAGCGTCAGCATGTCGGCGTTCGACGGCACCAGGTCCAGGCCGGACACATCGGTGGGGCGGCTGACGGTGACAAGGCGGTCGTTGCCGAGCAGCACGTCGGCGACGGAGCCGCGCATGCGGGCCGGATCACAGCCTAGCCCGCTGGTGAGGTTGCCCTGCGGGTCCAGGTCGATCAACAGCGTCGCCTGCCCGCGCTCAGCCAGGCTGGCCGCCAGGGACAGGGCCGTGGTGGTCTTGGCGACGCCGCCTTTTTGGTGCCACAGGGCGATGACGTACGGCATCAGCTTGCTCCAGAGCGCTCAGGCCGTCTCGCGGCCGGGGTGGCCATTGCCCGGCGCCGGCTGGCTCGCGCTGACCAGCGCGCCCTCCAGGGTCAAGGCAACGCTGGCCCGGCGCGCCTTGAGGGCCACGCCCAGCTCCTGCACGGCGGCTTGCAGCGCGCCTTGGACCGTCACGGTGCCCTGGATCTTCTGGCTGATGGCGTTGATGACGGCCTCACGATCGGCACGCTGCTGGGTCTGGTCGAAGAGCAGCCGGTTATTGACGACCACGGCCGCCTGGTCGGTGAGAGCTTCATACAGGCGGCGATCGCCTTCGGTGAACGTGCGGGCAGCCGGCCAGCTGATGATCAGGTTGCCAATCCAGCGCTGATCGATCACCAGCGGCAGCACGGCCACCGCCTGCGCGCCCAGGTCGGCGCAGAAGCGGCGGCTGGCGCCGTCCAGGTAAGGGGCCGAACTGACTTCGCCGATCAACAGCACCTGCCCGGCTGAATGCCGGTCGCCGCGGGCCACCGGCAGATCAACCACAGAGCGCCGCGTACCGACGCCGCCCGCTGTCCCCTGGCCCCATTCCGCGGCCAGAGTGAGCGTCGTCGGTGTCCCGGCGAGCCTATCTTCCACCAGCCACAACTGCGCGCTGTGGGCGCCGCTCTCGCGCGCCGGCCGGGCGACGGCCTGCAGCACGGTGTCCAGGTCGGTGGCATTCGACACCTGGGCGCTGATCGCATACAGCGCTTCGGTCTGAGCCAGGGCCAACTGGGTCTGCTCGGCCAGCCGCAAGTTCTCGACGTGCGCGCTCAGACCCTGCGCCACGGCTTCCAGAATGGCGGCCACCTCGGCCTGTTCGCCGGTCTCCGCAGCGTTGGCCACCAGCTGTCCGATGACCTCGCCATGCATGACCAGGGGCTGGACGATCGCCGGCCCAGCCGCCTCGGCCGCGGGTGCGGCTTCGGCATAGACCGACACCAGCCGTTCGCCCGCCTGCTGATCGACGTAGCCCTGCCAGCCCTCGCGGGTCAGCCGGCGGGTGAGCGTGTCCAACTCCTTGAGGGCCCGTTCCGAGCGCTCCAGGGCGCGCGCGCTCTCCAGGTTGGCCGCAACCTGCGCGGCAAAAAGCAGCGCAACGCGCTCGTCGCCGTCGGTGAAGCGGCGGCCCGGGTGCGAGTAAGTGATTGCCAGCACGCCGATGGGCTGACGGCGCCACATCAAAGGCACAGCCAGGGCGGCATGGAAGGGCACATTGGGCAAGCGGCGGCCCGACCAGGCCTGGTAGTCATTCACGCGCAACGGCTGGCTGTCCGCAAAGACCCGGCCCGACAGACCCTCGCCCAGTTTCAACCGGTTGCCGACCAGGGCCGGCGTCTGGACGTTAGCTTTCAGCTCCAGTTCGCCTGACCCCACCGGCAACCACAAGCCGGCGTCGTCCACGCCTAACAGACGCACCGCATTCTGAACGATGACGTTCAAATGGCCAGCCAGGTCGGCCTGCGGGTCCGCCATCTCGGCCGTGGTCTGGATCAGCGCCGCCAACTGCTGGTTGTTGACCTGCTCAACCTGCCGCTGGCGAGCATTGCTGAGCGCGACGCCGATTTGAGCCGCCAGGATGGTCTGGATGCGCACGTCTTCCGGCGTGAAGTGGCCCACCCGGTCCGACTGGACGTCCAGCACGCCCAGGACGGCCTCGCCCGACAGCAGCGGCACGGCCAACTCCGAGCGGGTCTCCGGCAGCAGCGGATGCGGCAGGAAATCCGGCTCTTGCCGGACGTCGTTAGCGATGACACCCTGCCGGGTGCGCGCCGCGCGGGCCACCAACGACTGCTCGCGATTAAGCGGGATGCTGCGCTTCTGGGCCACCATCTGGTGACCGGCCTCGCCGGCGCCGGCGGCCAGCACCAGAGTGTCGCCGGCGTCGTTCAGGAGATAGATATGGGCATGGTAGAGGCCGAAGCTCGGTTTGATCAGGTCGACGACGGCCCGAAGCATCTCAGCCGGTTCCGCAATAGTGGCAATCGAGGTCGCCAAATGGGCGACTGTCTCCAACTCAACGGCGCGCCGGGTCAGGATCTCGGCCGATTGCCGGGCCGTGGTCACGTCTTGGATGGCGCCCGTGATCCGCGCCGCCTGGCCCGCGGCATCCCGGAACACCTCCAAGGACAGCAGGCACTGGCGCACATCGCCGGAGGCATGCAGGAAGCGCGCTTCCAGCCCAAACTCGTCGGCGCTGCCGGCCTCGATGCGGCTCTGGATCTCAGCCAACAGACGGGCACCGTCGTCAGGATGGACATAGCGCGCGACCGCAGTCGTAATCGGCACAGCCTCCAGAACGGGCACCGGCTGGCCGAGCAGTTCATAGAACACCTCGTCCAAGACCACCGTCTGCGTCGCCAAATCCAACTCGAAACTAGTCAGGCCGGCCAGGCGGGAGGCTTCCCGCAACTGGAGCACCAAATCCTGCGTGTGGGCCTGCGCGGTCTCCAAGGCGTGCGTGCGTTCGGCCACGCGCGCTTCCAGAGCACCGATATCCGCGCCAATCTGGGCAGTCATGCTGTTGAAGGCCTGGGCCAGCCGCGCCACCTCGTCACGGCCGGGAACAATGACGGTGCGGCTCAGATCGCCGCCTGCTGCGGCCGTGGCCGCTTCAGTCAGGGCACTGAGCGGGCGCAGCGTGCGGGTGGCAATCACGGTTACCCCCAGGCCGCCGATCGCCAGCACGCCCAGCATGACCAGCGTCGACAGCAGCCACTGGCTGTTGCGGACTTGCAGGCGGGCTGTGCGATCCACGATGATCTCCGCCACACCGATAGGGGCGCCGGAGTAATCGCGCAGCGGGACCGCCAACGTGGCGAATTCGCGCGTCTGGGCGCTGAGCCGCGTGATCGGCGTCGCGCCGCCAAGCGCCTGGGCATAAATCGCCGGCGAGGCATACACCGGCGCGGGCAGGGTCGTCGCCTGAAGCAATAGGTCCGGCGTAGGTCCAGCGGACCCGCTCGCCGCAGCCTCGAACGTGGCGATCTCGGCTGGACCGCGGCTGAGCAGGATTTGCCAGTCGACGCCGAACTGCTCCTTGAGCGCCTGCAAGAGGGCTTGATCCACGTCCAGGCCGAATTCGACCGTGCCGAGGTGCTGACCGGCATAACGCACCGGCACCACGCCGCGCATCCCCAGGCCGCCGCGGCCGATCTCCAGGCCGCTCACCGGCCGTTGTTCAGCATTAGCGGCCACCACGGTGAAACGGAAGCTGGACAGATCGTCCCCATAGCGATCAAGCTGGTGGAGACGCAGGAACGAGGTCGCCGGCGGCACATGGAACTGGAACTGCGGCACGGAAAACTCGGCGTCAAGCTGAGCATAAGCGGATTGGGTCAGCGCCACCAACCGGTCGCGGTCGCCGGCGGCGAAGGCGGCCTGCACTTCGGGATCGTTGGCCACCTGGGTGGCCAGGGCCAGGGCGAGGTTTTCCAGCGACTTCAGGCGGGCGGACAACACTTGCTCCAGGCGGCGGAGGTCATCGGCTTCTTGCTGGTCCTGACGGTAGGTCGTCGCGACCAGGTTAACCGAGATCAGGCCCAGCATCACCAGCGCAAAGAAGCCGAGGGCAGGGATGAGGAGTTTCCGGGCTACCGTCATGGGGCATCTCCGCTCTAGGTACCGGGCTCAGACCGCCAGGCTGTCGTCGGTGGACAGGACGGGGCTGTTGGCAGGTGTGCCGATTTCCACCAGCATGCGGCGGGCCCGGAGGCGCTGACCGATCTCGCGCGCCGCGGTCTCCAAGGCGCCTTCCACCGTCGTAGCCCGCTGGATCTGCTGGTTGATGGCGTTGATGACGGCCTCGCGGTCGGCGCGCTTGCGCGTGGCCTCAAAGAGCACGCGGTTATTGACCACGACGGCGGCCTGCGCCAGCACCGCCCGATAGAGCTGCGCGTCGTGGTCGCTGAAGGTCTGCGCCTCCGGCCAGAAGGCTACGATCAGGCCGACCCACCGTTCACCCAGCCGCAGGGGCAGATAGGCCGAGGCCCGCACGCCCAGCTGCTGGTTGAGAGCCCGCGTCGCCGGCTGCACGCGCTCATCTCGGTCGGCCTCACCCACCAAGACGGGCTCCTGGGGGTTGGCCCACAGCTCAGCGGCCTCCGGGAACTCCCGGAGCGCCAGCCGGGCGCCCAGCGCGCCCAGGCGCGGATTCGGCTGCGGCCAGCCCGCACTGTAGATAGCCGTCTCGGGCTGACCGGCTTGATCCAACTCCAGCAAGAACAGCCCGGCGCTGGTCGCGCCGCGCACCGACGCCACCACGCCGGTCACCTCGGCCAGGTCGCGGGCTTCGGTGAGGCTGGCGGTGACGGCGTACAGTTCCTCCGTCTGGGCCAGCGCCTGCTGGGTCACCTCGGTCAGCCGCAGGTTGTCAATGTGGGCGCTCAGCCGGGCCGAGATGGCGGCCAGCACTTCGGCGGCTTCCGGCGACAAGGCGTCCGCCTCAAGCGCGATCTCGCCGATGGTTTCGCCGTGCAGGGCCAGCGGCTGGGTCACCACTGGCGCGTCCGCGTCCAGGGTCTCGGCCGCGCGCACCTGGTCGCCGTCAAAGACGTAAGCCTCCGGCCGATCGGCAGCCGCGCGGTACGTCTCCCACCCTTCGCGCGTCAGACGGCGGACCGCTTGCTCGGCCTCGTGTCGATACTGCTCCGCCTGCGCCAACAGCCGCAGGTTTTCCACTTGCTGGGCGGCCTGGCGCGCGACGGCCGCCACCAGCTCGCGTTCCTCGGGCGTCCAATGGCGCTGCTGTTCGGCCTCGATACTCAGCAAGCCGATCGTCTCGCCGGCCACGGCCAGCGGCGCCGCCAGGACGGCCGGCTCCGCGTCGACGCTGGCGGCCCGCGTCGCTTCGGCCTCGAGGCGTTCGCCGCGGTTGATCCCGTCCAGGAAGGCCTCCCAGCCGGAACGCGTCAGGCGGCGCGACTGGGCCTCGATCGATTCGAGCGTCTGGCGCAGCTCGCCGAAGAGCTGGCCGTTTTGGATCGCGATGGCCAGCTGGCCGGCCACGACCGTAAAGATGTCCTCATTGGCCGCGTTGAGGCCGGCGAGGTGGGCGCTCTGCAGGTCCAGCACACCCAGCAGACGATCGCCGACTTGCAGCGGCACCGCCAACTCCGCCCGCGTCTCCGGCAGAAGGGCATTCGGCCGGAAGCTGGGCGTACTGCGGGTGTCGGTGATCAACACGGGCTGGCCAGTGACGGCGGCCGTGCCGTTCAAAGACTGCTGATCCAGCGGCAGGCGGTGGCGCCGGCGGAGCAATTCGCGTCCGGCCTCGCCGGTGCTGGCGGCGAGCACCAGTTGGCGGCGATCGGCTTCGGCCAGGTAGACCTGCACATGGTAGAGGCCGAAGCGCAGCCGGATCAGGTCCACCGCCTGCGGCAGCAGTTGGTCCAGCGTGCGGGCCTGCGAGACCACCTGGGCGACCTCGGCCGCCAGTGACAGGTCGCGGGTGCGTGACGCCAGCAAGCCGGTGCTTGCCTCCAGTTGCGCCACCATGCCATTGAAGGCGGCCGCCACCTGAGCCACCTCGTCCTCGCCCGTGACCGGCACACGCGCCGACATATCGCCGGAGGCCAGCTGCTGGGTGGCGCTCGTCAACTGGCGCAACGGCCGGCTGATGGCGCGCATTACGCCCAGGCCCACGCTCGCGCCCGTCAAGGAGAAGAACCCGGAGAGGACCAGGTACAGGATCAGGGAGGTGGTGTTGGAACTGACGCGCCGAGCGATGCCAAACTCGAGCGCCTGCGACATCGCATAGTACAACGCGCTGTTGGCGGTCAGCGCCCGCTCAGCCGATTCTGCCAGCAGTTCCCGAGATAGATCCGGCGTGTCCGCGGCAATAATGTGCCGCTCCACCAGGTCGGTGAACGCAGTCGCGGCCGTGGTCGCCGTCGCCAAAGGCTGCTCCACCAGGGTGCGCATCGTCCGGGAGGAGTCGTTCGTCAGGCCGATGGCCGCCGTGCGCGGCAGCTCGGCCATGAGCGCCCGCACCCGCCCGGAGAGCACCAACAACTCGGCCGTTTCAGCCGGGCTGAGCGTCGTGACCTCGTCGCTGAGCACCCGCTCAGACGCTTGATACAAACGGGACAACAGGTCCTGGCTTTCCGGCAGCTTGAGCACCACCGCATCCATCATGTAATAGGTGTCGAGCGTCGGGTCCAGGATCAGGTACGAGGTGTCGCCGACCCAGGCGATCAGGCTGCGAATCTGGGCCGACAGCAGGAAGAAGTCGGTATCGCGTTGCTGCTGGCCCATCGTAGGCGCATTGGTCTGCAGGTCCTGCCAGGCGGCTTGCACCGCCCGCACGCGCTCCGTGGTCTGCAGGCTAATGCCGGTCTCGCGATCCATGGCCACCAAGCGATCCAGAGCGTCCGCCACGCGGTCGGCGCCCTGCTCGAGTTCGGCGGCGACAACCTCGCCGCGCCCAGCGCGGAGCCACAACTGCTGCTGGGTCTGGACCGCTTGCAGCAGCTCCTGCGCCGGTCGCAGGTAGTAGACCCCCTGAAGCTCGCGCAAACCGTACTTGTCGCGGCGGTCCGCGATCTCGTTCACGGTTAGGGCGAGCAGGACGACCAGCGGCACCAGAAACAGGGCGCCGACGATCAGGAATTTTTGCGAATACGACAGCCGGCCAAAATGCCACGTCACGGCCGTGACCAGCAGCCAGAGCACCTGCATCAGTCCGGCAGCAACGCCGGTGTTCTGCCAGCGTCCCCCGAGGGAGATCGCCCCTGGCGCGACCTCGTCGACCGAAGCCAACGGCGAGACCGTGACAGCCGCCACACACGCCCAGAGCGCGACGGTCAGCAGCACGCCGAACCCGGCCGCCGTGACCCATTGCCGCGCGGCGCCTTTGGGTGTGGCCCCCACCTGGCGCCGATACTGCGCCCGCAGCAGGCCGGCCGTCCACAAATAGGTCAACCCGGCTCCCAAAGCGGCCGGGATTGGCGCGATGGTCACCGCCGCCACCGCCCGCATGCTGGACAAAGTCAGCCCGCCGCCGCCTAACAAGACGGCCGCCACCAGGGCGGCGCCGCCCAGCCACAGCGGCCGCGGCAACGCCCGGCGCGTCGCCAGCCCGAGCAGCAGGATCACGCCGCCGATCGTCACCCCCAGACCCGCAACCGTCAGCGCCGCGTTGTACAAAATCGGAAAGTCAAACCGACGTCCGATCAGCAGCGTGAAGCTGGTGGTCCACAGGCCGATCGCGAGCACGCTGACGGCGCTGATCGCCCAAAGAACGCGGGCCGCGCCGCGCGCCGCCGCCACCCGCGCCGCCATATCGAGCGCGGCCGACAGGGTCACGATGGCCAGGGCCAGCGCGCCGCCAAGCCACGCCAGCGAATAGGTTTGACCTAGAAAGGGCAGCGTGACGAGCATTGGCTCACCTCACTGATGGTGGCCGTTGTTGGCCGACCGGGCGCGAACGCGTACCTGAGCACGGGCCCGCTGGGCGTTGAGCGCCTGTCCGAGTTCATCCACCGTGACTTTCAGCACCTGCTCGACGGTCGTCGCCGCCTGGAGCTTCTGGTTGACGGTATTGAGGACGGCTTCTCGCTGGATCTGGCGTTCGGCCCGCTCATAGGCCTGGGCATTGCGCAAGGCGACACCGACCTGGGTGGCGATCGATTGCAGCAGGTCGGCATCCGCCCGGGTGAGCGCGCCAGCTGTCGTTTGCTGCACGTCGAGCACGCCGATGACCTCGCCCGCCACCACGATAGGCACGGCCACTTCGGAACGGGTATCCGGCAGCAGTCGATTCGGCAGCCAGCCCGGGTCCGCGGCTGTGTCCGAGACCAGCACCACGTCGCCGGTCGCGGCTGCGCGGCCCACCAGGCCGCGCCCGGCCGGCAGCTGGTGACCGCGCGCCAGCATCACCCGGCCGGCCTCGCCCGTGCCGCCCACCATCACCAGATTGGCCCGGGCGTCGTCAAACAGATAGATGTGGGCGTGGTAGTAGTTGAAAGCATCCCGGACCTGCTCGACCACTTCTTTGACCAGCTGCTGGGGATCCAGCACCGCCGACAGGCGCCGGCTGACCTCCGTGCTGGTGGCCAAGGCGCGCGTGCGCGCCTCCACCCGCCGCTCGAGCGTGCCCACCAGGTCGCGCAGCTGCGCCACCATCTGGTTGAAGGCGCGGGCGAGCACGCCGATCTCGTCGTTGGCGGTGACGGGCGCCTGGACGGTCAGGTCGCCGGCCGCCAGCTTCTCGGCGGCTGCCGTCAGGCGCGCGATCGGGGCCGTCAGGAACTGCGCCAGCACGGCCGCGCCGATGGCGGCCAGGGTCGTCACCAAGGCCGTCACCAGCACCAGGCCGCGCGTCTGCGCCTCGGCCGGCGCCAACGCGGCCTCCGCATGCACGTGCCCGATGGCGGACCAGCCCAAGTTTGTCACATACGCCTCGCGCGCGCTGGCCAGCACGGGCGTCTGCACGACGAAGCTGGCGTCGCCTTCATAAACCCATTCGGCGTAGGGCAACCCGGAGGTGGCGGCCAACTGCGCCGCCACCTCCGGGTCGGTGTCCTCCAGCCAGCCCACCTCGGAGATATGCTGAGCGTTGGGGAAAAAGATATCGACCTGGCTGTTGGCGGCCTCACCCAGGAACAGGATGCGGTTGAGCGCCGTCAGCCGGTAGGTGGAGCGCAGCACCCCGATCGCCCGGGAGCTGGCGGGGTCGTAGATCGGCACGGCGATGGCCAGCGCGTCGGCGCGCATGTTGTCGTCGAATTCAGGCTGCCCGATGTAAATCGCGCCCGCACCCTGGTTCCAGGCGCTCTGCCACCAAGCCTCGTCGGCCTGGTAGTAATCGGAGGTGCGCACCGTGCTGGCGATCAGCGCGCCGTGCTCGTCAGTCACAAACAGCTCGATGTGATCCGAAAAACTGGCCTGCAGCTTGCGCAGCTCATCGGACAATTCGTCGGCCAGTCGGCTCTGGATCAGGGTGTCTCGGTCGGCGGCCTGGCGCCATTGCTCGTCCCGCGCCAGCAGCTCCGCCTGGACATCGGCCGCGGCCCGGCCCAAATAGCTCAAATTGGCGATCTGGACTTCGGTCTGCACGGACCGGTTCAGGCTCAGACCGCCGCGCAGCAGGTCCACCTGGCGGACCAGCAGGTCGCCGATGGCGGTGGCCCGCAAGCTGGTGACGTTGCGCAGGCTGGATACCGAATTCTGCACCAGCTCGGCACGGATGCTGCGATTGGCGAAGAAGGCCACCGCGCTGGCGGCCACCACGCTGACGAGCACAAACGTCATCACCAGCTTGACCGACAATGGGAATTGGGCAAACTGAGTCGCCAGGATGAAGGCGTAGACCAGCAGGATCAGACCCGTCAACACCACGGTCCCGGCGGGATCCCCCGAGGCCGGGCGCCCGGCCGGGCCGAAGGTGTCCACGATCACGGCGAGCAGGGCCGCGATCAGGCTCGGCAGAATGAGCCGGCCGACCCAGCCGGCCGGCAGCGTCGCTGCCGCGATGCTCGTCACGATCACCAGCGACGCCACCGCATATATGGCGCCCTGATTGGTGGACGTCAACGGCCCGACCACGGTCAGCGCCAGCACCGCGCCGATCAGCAACCACGCCCCCCAGCGCGGCCGGCCAGCCTGCGCCAAGAGCGCGGCCGCCAGACCGACCAGCGCAATCGCGCCGGTCACCCACACCGCCTGCGCGCTGCTGCCCTTCAACGCGGTCCAGATGATGTAACTGCTGACCAGGCCCATGACCCCGAAGGTGGCCAGGCCGATGTTCCGCGTGTTGCGCGCCTGGCGGCGGGCCGGCCCGTCAGCCGGCAGGGTGGCGGTCGTCATGGTGCTGTCCTGGCGCATGGCCTCACCCTCCTCGGCTGGCGTGGCCGTTGCCGGCCGGGCCGCTGCCCAAACGGACGCGCGCGGGGGCGCCGGTGGCGCGTCCGAGTTCGCGGGCGGCAATCTGCAGCGCCGCCTCAACGGTGGCCGCGCTCTGGATCCGTTGCCCGATAAGGTTGAGTTGGGCTTCGCGCTCGGCAGCGGCTTGAGCATCCCGGTAAGCGCGTGCATTCTGCAGGGCGATGGCTACCTGGTGAGCCAGAGCCTGGAGCAACTCCGCATCCTCCGCCCGCAGACCGTTGACGACGTTGTGCTGGACGTCCAGCACACCCAGCACGCGTTCGCCAATGGCGATCGGCACCGCGACCTCGGCCTTGGTGTCCGGCAGCAGCGGATTCGGCAGCCAGTCCGGGTTCTGGGTGGTGTCCGGCACCAGAACGGTCGTGTTGTGCTCAGCCGCGCGGCCGACCAACCCCCGGCCCTTGGGAAGGCGGTGCCCGCGTTCCAGCAGGGCCTGCCCGGCCGAGCCGGTGCCGCCGACCATCCGCAGGTGCTCGCGGTCGGCCTCCCAGACGTAGACGTGCGCGTGATAATACCCGAAGGCCGCCTGGATCTCATCGACCACGGCGCGCACCAGCGTCGCCTCGTCGGCGATAGCGGCCAGGCGCCGGCTGACTTCGGCGCTCGCCGCCAGCGCCTGGGTGCGCAGGCGGACCCGCTCTTCCAAGCCATCGAGGGTCTCGCGCAGCTGCGTCGTCATCACGTTGAACGTCGTCGCCAGCGCGCCGATCTCGTCGTCGGCCTCGATCGGGGCCAGGGCCTTGAGGTCGCCGCCTGCCACTTGCGCGGCCACGGCCGTCAGGCGGACGATTGGGCCAGTGAGGATTTGCGCGACGAGCAAGGCGGCCACGCCGGCCGCGATCAGCACACCCAGCATGACCAGCACGGTGACCCGGGTGGTGTCAGCGACGGTCTGCAATGCCTCCGTCTGGCTCTGCTGCGTGACCACATACCAGCCCAGATCGTGGATGGCGGCGCCATCCGGGCCCTCAGCAGCAGTCTCCGCCCCGAGCCGCGCCTGGCCGAACAGGACGGCCACGTCCTTCTCGAACACGGTCCGATAGAGCTGAGAGAAGCGGGCCAGTTCGTCCAAGCTCAGTTCGCCCGGCTCCAGGACGAGCGTGCCCGCCTCATCACCCGTCTCCAGTTCAATAGTCTGGCCATCGGCCAGGTAGAGCTCCGTCCGGCCGCTTTGACCAAACTGGCCGCCCGCCAGGGTCTCGTAGAAGACATCGAGGCTGAGGTCAGCCCGCACAATCCCGACGATATCGGCCGAGTCGTGGCCGTAAATGGGCAAGGCCACTCCCAGAATGTAAGCCTGGCGGACGTCGTCGTACTGCGGCTGGCTGAGGAAGACGCCGTGGTCGTAGGCCGCCTGCCACCAGGGTTCATCGGCCTGGTAGTAATTGGCCGTGGGGTTCGTCGTCGCCACCAAGGAGCCGTGCAGGTCAGTGACCGTGACGTTGACGTGATCCGGGAGCGCGCGCTGGAACTCACGCAGCTCGGTGGCCAGGTCGTTGTCGAAGGCCGAGTCGATCAGCCGGGCGGCCTCATCCCCGCCGGCCCGCCAACGCGTCTCGCGGCCTTGCAGGACCGCCACATCCCCGGTGGCGGTCTGGTTCCAGGCGAGCAAGCTGTCCTGCACAAAGCGATTGAGGCTCAGGACCCGCAAAGCGCTGAATTCGCTCTGGAGCAGCTGGCTGATCTCGTTTTCCTTGCTGGCTGCCAAGGCCGCCAGCCGCTGGCCGGTCTCATCGGTCAGGCGCGCGCTGACGACCTGGCTGACCACCAGCGTCAGGGCGATCACGGCCAGTGAAACGACGGCGAGGAAGCTGACCATCACCTTCGTGCGCAGGGTGAAAGTGTGGAAGCGCGTGGCGGCATTCAGCAACAACACTAAGCCGGCGAGCCCGGCCACGCTAATGGTGACCGCTGGCCGCGCCGCCGGCAGGCGCTCGGCCGACCCGACGACGTCCAGGATCAGAATGAGCGCACCCGCGGTGCCGCCCGCCAGCATCAGGACAACAGCCGGCCGGCCAGTGAGCACCAGGCCGGCCGAGGCAATAACCAGCACGAAGAAGATCAGGCTCAGGGCGATGCCCAGCCCGGACTGGACGAGCACCACGCCGAACAGGGCCACCGCTACCGCGCTCAAGGCAACCGTCAACGCCAGCCCCAGGCGGCCACGCCGGCTGAGCGCGAAGCCGACCAGGCCAGCCAAGGCAGCGCCCGCAGCCAGGCCGGCCAGCACGTAGCGCTGCCAAGCACCAGTCTGCAGCCCAAAGACGAGGCCATAGACCGCCAGCAAAGACGCAGCCGCCATGATTACCAGCATCACCCGCCGGGCGCCTTGGATGCGCCGGGCCGTTTCGGCGCCGGGCAGCGGGGCAGGCTGCTGAACTACGGCCTGAGTCTGGCCAGACCGCAGGAGAGCCCACAACCGGACCATCGCCAGGAGTGTCACAACGGCCGCGCCGCCGATAGCCCAGAAACCCAGCCAAGGCTCCGCGTGGCTGACGATCAGGAATAACACGAGCCCATAGCTGACACCCAGCGCCAAGACAACGGATAGCTGCCGCACGCGATCGATCAGGCGCAGCCAGCCAGGCTCCGCGGTCGGTCCCGGCGCGCGATGCGCTTGCCGCACACCCGCCAAGAGAAACAGCCCTTGGGCCGCCACGTAACCGGCATCCACCCAGTTGCCGCTCTGATACGTCTGCTGCAGGCTGGTATAGGTGAAGGCAAAATCGGCCAGCACAAACAAGACCGTTCCAGCCACCAGAATTACCAGGGCGTCGCGCGTGTCCGGATCAGGCCGCCGGTAGAGGCCGAGGGCCAGGCCAATGACCAGCATCAGGGAGCCGATCGGATAAGCGCTGGCGATCACCTGCGCGAGCAGACCGGTCTCGTTCGCACGCCAGCTCGGCAATACCAGCCCGATCACGACGACCAGGGCCGCGACCACACCCAGGATGACCACCTCCAGCCACGCCGCCCAACGCTCCCCGGAGCGGACGGGCTTTCCGGGCAAGGCCAGAAGACCGGCAAAGACAAGGGGGTAGAAGAGCAGATAGCCTGCGTCGGCCAGAGACGGAAAGGGCTCCACGCCCAAGCCGCTCTCGAAATACGCCCACAGGCTGTCACCCAGGAAAGTCGCCAGAAAACCCAGGGCGATAAGCAGCCACGCCCGCCGCACAGGGACCGTCTGCTGGGGAGCGGAAGCAGCGCGGAAAGCGGCCAGGCTCATCAGCAGACCGATGGGCAACATCGCCAGGTTGCTGCCGAGCGCTCGATATTCCGGCGGTCCCCAATGAAACCCCACCCACGCCACGAAGACAGCCGCATACAGCGTGCCGCCGACTGCGGCGGCGCCCCAGGCCCCGCTTAACCAAGCAGGCCAGAGACGCGCCAGGGTCGTCTTGTTTTCCTGCGGCTCCATCATTGATAGACTCCCGAGGAGGCCAGCCGCTGCGCCAAACCGGCCACAAACTTTTTCGCACGCTCGTTAGAGCGACGAAGCAGCAACTGATGAGGGACGATGGTGCCTGTAATCATACTGAGAGAACGCCTGCTTGGATGAAGCTAGTCCGGCCGAAGGTTAAGCCACTTCGACGGCGGCGTCAGCCGGCACCATAGCCCGCGGCAGGCTGACTGCAAAGCTCGTGCCCCGCCCGATCACGCTTTCCACCGCGATCTGGCCGTTATGTTGCTCCACAATCGCCTTGACGATCGCCAGCCCCAAACCGCTGCCTTCGATATCCTGCCGGTCGTCTGACTGCACGCGATAGAACTTGTCGAAGATGTAGGGCAAGTCCGCCGGCGGAATCCCCAAGCCGGTGTCGCGCACATAAAAACGCGCCATCGTCTCGGCCTGATCAGCAACCACGGCGATGCGGCCGCCCACAGGCGTGTACTTGACGGCGTTGCCGACCAGGTTGCGCAGGACCTGCTTCAGCCGATTAGCATCGGCACTCACCCAGGACTCGGCCGGCCCCAACTCCACCTGCAGCGTTTGGCCCTTGGCGGCCGCCAGGCTGCGGAACTCGTCCGTCACGCCGGCCAGCAGCGTGCGCAGGTCCACCAACTCGCGCTTAAGCTCGGCGCCCATGTCGATCCGGGCCAGATCGAGCAAGTCTTGGACCAGCTCGAGCATCTGCCGGGAGGCGCCCTTGATCCGGCCCAGGAAATTCGCCTGCTGCGGTGTCAACGGCCCCACCTTCTCCAGCAGATCGCCATAGCCAATGATGGCGGTCAGCGGATTCTTGAGATCGTGCGTGGCCGAGGCCAAGAACTCGTTCTTGACGCGCTCCAGGTCCTTGAACTGCGTAACATCGTGCAGGATAGCGACCTGCCCGCCGCTCTCCACGGGCGACAACCCCACATTGAAAACACGCTGATCCGGCCAAAGGATTTGCGGGGAGGCCAAGCCGGCGGAGCCCTGAGCCAGCACTTCCGCCAGATCGTCATAGCCGTGCCCTTGCGGCAGAGGCTGGCCCAGCTTGGTCTCCACGTCGGTGAACAGGCGCGCGCCGGCCGGATTGATGATCTGCAGCCGCCCCTCGGCATCCAGCACCAGGATGGCGTCGGCGGCCGAGCGCAGCACGGCCGTCAGGCGGTTGCGCTCCTGCTCGACGCTCTCGAACAGGTTCAGGCGGTCCAGGGCCGCCATAACCTGGGTGCCGAGCGTCTCCAACAAGACGCGGTCGCTCTCCTGAAACACGCTTGGCTGGCGACTATGGATGGCCAGCACCCCGCAGACGCGCATCTCGCAGCGCAGCGGCACGGCAATCGCCGAGTGGGTGGGCAACGGCCCGGTGCCGGCCCGCGCGCCGGTGCGCTCTTCCACGCCGCCGGAGAGATAAGCCGGCTGGCCAGTGGCGGCCACCTGCTGCGGCGCCAGGGCCATGATGGATTGCCGCGGCGCGTTCTCGGCGCCGGCCTGGCCGCGCAGTTCCAGTTGGCCGTCGGCCAGCCACCACAGGCTGACCGCCGGGTAGCCAAGCGTGGAGCAGATCAACTGCGGCAGACGTTCAAATAAATCGCTGAAGCGCGTGAACGTACCGATGTCGTGGGTCAGCTGGTTGAGGGCCACCAGCTCGTTGACGCGCTTATGCTCGGCCGCGTAGAGCTGGGCATTCTCCAAGGCGATCGCGGCCTGGCTGGCGATGGCCTGCAGCAGGCCCAGGTGGTCGCTGGTGAAACGGTTCGGCTGCTCGTGTACCAGCGTCAGCGCGCCGATGACACCGCGCCGGCCGAGCAGCGGCACGCACAGCGCCGAGCGGACCGGACCGCCGGGCTTGTACCAACGGCCGTCACCGTCGGTGTCCGGGACGAGCAGGGCCTGCCGGGCGTTGACGGCCTCGGCGATCAGGCCTTTGACCACCAGCCAATTCTGGGCCTTGTCCCAATCCCAGCCGGGGATGGTGCGCGGCGCGTAGACGCTGTGAAAGAGCTGCTCGTTGATGTTAAAGATGACCAGGTTGCCGTTGGCCGCGGCCAGGGCCTCCACCGCGCGGCGCAGGATGACGCCGGACAGCTCGTCCACGTCCATGCGCGCACTCAAATCCTGGCCGATCTCGGGCAGCAGACTGAGCTCGCGGTTGCGCCGGCGCAGCCCATCCTCGGCGTGCTTGACGCGCAGCTTGGAGCGCACGCGGGCGGCCAGCTCGCGCCAATCGAACGGCTTGGTCACGTAGTCGTCGGCGCCCAGCCCGAGCCCTTCGCGCACATCGCGCACGGACGTGCGCGCGGCCGTCAGCACGATGATGGGGATGTGGGCCACTTGCGGGTCAGCGCGCACCTCAGCCAGCACTTCGAAGCCGCTCTTCTTGGGCATGTTGACGTCGAGCAGGACCAGGTCCGGCATCTCGGCGCGCAGCTTGTCCAGCGTCTCCTGGCCGTCCATGGCGGTGACAAAGGTGTAGCCCTCACTCTGCAAGCGCGTCGCCAGCAGCTGGATGTTGTCAGGCTGGTCGTCGGCGATCAGGATCTTGAAGTTCGACGGCGCCGGCAGGTCTGGGGTGGTGCCCGGCCGCGGCTGTTCTACCCGCTCGAGCGCCTGGCTGATGATCTGGCGGATCTTGTCCGGCTGGACGGGCTTGATGAGATAGTGATTGACCTTGAGGCGGCGGGCGGTGGCGGCCAGGCCCGGGCTGTCATAGGCCGTTACCAGGATGATCTGACCGGGCTCGCGCCCATTCTGCAGCCGCTCAATCAGCTCCAGGCCGTTCATGCCCGGCATCATGAAGTCGGTAATGAGGACTTCGATGCGCCCCTGGCCGATCATGTCCAGGGCCTCCGGGCCGCTGCGCGCCGTGAGCACTTCGACCGGCCGGGTAAATTGCTTCAGAGCGCGGGCCAGCATGGAAGCCGTGTTCGGATGATCGTCGACGATCAGAATCCGAGCAGGCGCAGACGGAGACGGCATTGTCGAGGTCATGAGTCCAATTATGTAGTTGACTCATCTTGAATCGACGTTAGCTTTGTGGAGGGTTAGTTGGGCAGGGTTAACGACTCGTTACGCCGGGCGTTAAGCCGGGCTAAAACCACGGCAAAAAACCGGCCGCCTGCAGGGGCGGCCGGCATAACTTGGGCCGACGGGCGTTCAGTCGACGACTAGACGATAGCCGACGCCGCGCACGTTGAGGATGTGACGCGGGTTGCTGGGGTCCGGCTCAAGCGAGTCACGCAGCTCGTGGATATGCCACTTGGCCAACTCCTGGGCCTCGCGCCGGTCAGCCTGGTAGCCCTGCGCTTCGGTCACCAGGGTCTGGTAATCGACGACATCCGGCGCGTGCCGCGTCAGGACGACCAGATAATCAAAGGCCGAGGGCGGCAGGATCAGGTCGCGATCCCCGAACAAGGCCCGGCGCGCCTGCAGATCGACGGTGAGGACGCCGCGCTTAAGGAAGCGGTCGCTGGTGGCCACCGCGGGGGCGCCGGTCGGCGAGAGCGTCTCCTCCAGCTTGCGCAGTTCGTCTTGGAGGCCCGTGATCTGAGTTTGCAGATCACGCCGCCGGCGCTCCACGGTCTGCTTCTTGAGGATGTTCTCGGTGCGCGTCAGCAGGAACTCCGGGTTCAGGGGCTTGAGCAGATAGTCGGTGGCGCCCAAGCGCATGGCCTCGATGGCGGTCTCCAGCGAGGCAAAGGCCGTGAACATGACCACCGGCATCTGCGGGTACAGCTTGTGGACCTCGCGCAGCACCTGCAGGCCGTCCATCTCCGGCAGATGGATGTCCAGGTAGGTCAGGTCATACGGCGCCGCCGCCAGGCGCTGCAGGCCCTCCGGGCCGGTGCCGGCAGCCGTCACGTCGCAGCCGGCCTGGCGCAATATCCGCGTCAGCGTCTGGCGCAGGCTGGCCTCGTCCTCGATGATCAATACCCGTCCCGACAGCGTGGTCATGACATCCCTCCTCACTCGCCAACCCGAACGCCCTGGCACCCCGCCCCATGATCCAGGAGGAGAGCCTGGCCCAGCTGGAACAAGCCTCCCGATCACGCGGGTGGGCGACTATGGCTATTTCCGATTTAATTCGCGCCCATGTCATTCCGGCTTGCGCCGGGGTGACGCCAACCCATACGGAAATCGCAATATACGAGCGCCAACAATGCCCTCGGGGGCAGAGCCCCCCCGGCGGCGCCGCCCGACGGCCTGCTCCCGCAGAACTGCTTTGCCAGCCCTTAAGGTGCGCCGGCCTCCCGCGGGCCGACCTCCGTGCGCACCAAGGGCAGCCAGACCCGAAAGGTGCTGCCCTGACCAGGCCGGCTCTCGGCCTCGACTCGGCCCTGGTGCCGCTGGACGATCTCGTGGGTGATGAACAGCCCCAAACCGGTGCCGCCCTCCTTCTTCGTGAAGAACGGCTCAAAGATACTCGGGAGATCGGCCGGATCAATGCCGCCGCCGGTGTCTGACACCGCGACCATGACCTCATTCTGGTCCGGCCAGAAGCGCGTCTGAATAGTGAGCCGGCCCCCGGTCGGCATGGCCTCGACCGCGTTCAGGCTGAGGTTCAGCAGCACCTGCTTGAGCTGATCGCGGATACCGGGCACCGGCGGCAGGCTGGCGGCCGGCTCGAACTGGAATGTGACCTTGGCGTGGCGCAGGTGGGTGGCGATCAGACGCTGGACTTCTTCGATCAGGAAGTTGAGCGACTCCGGCCGGAACTGCTCGGCCGACGCCGGCCGATACGTCTCGCGCAGGCGGCTGATCAACTCGGCCATGCGGTCGGCCTCGGTCAGCGCCACCTGCAAGTCCTCTCGTGACTGCGGGCTGAGCTCGCTCTCCTGCTGCACCAGGTAGAGTGAGTTCTGGATCGCCTGCAGCGGGTTGTTGAGTTCGTGCGCCACCGAAGCCACCAGGCGGCCCATCGCCGCCAGCTTCTCGGTCTGCACGAGGCGCGTGCGCATGGTCTGCTCGTAACGCAGCGCCTTCTCTAGGTCCGCGTACAGGCGCGCGTTCTGAATCGCCAGGGAGGCCTGGCCGATGAAGCCGCCCAGCTTCTGGGCGTGCTCGGCGCGGTAGAAGCCCGCCTCGAACTTATCCAGGGAGAAAAAAGCGACAGCGCCTTCGCCCTTGATGAGGATGGGCGCGCCCAGCCAGGAGCGGGCATGCGCGGCCGCCTGGCGCGGCAGCCAGGCCGGGTCGGCGCGCACGTCTGGCACGGCCACCGGCTGGCCGGTCTGGGCCATGTGGCGCAGGCGCGGCGTCGCGCCGACGTCGAGCGACAGGTCATGCACGGCCCGCGCGGTCAGCTCGCTCAGCATCTCGTAGCCGCGCATACGCGCGGTGCGGGCGCGGCCAGACTTGGGGTCCACCAGCAGCAAAATGGCGGCGTCGTACGGCACCAGGCGCCCGATCTGCTCGAGCAGACGGTCCAACACCTGCTCGAAGACCAGCGTCGAGCTCAGGATCTTGCCGATCTCGCCCAGGATCTCGGCGTCCTGGCGGGCCGCGCTTTCGGCCGCCAGCAGGCGCGCATTCTCGATGGCCAGGGCGGCCTGCAGACCGAGCGTCTTGAGCAGCTGCTCGTCGTCGCTGTTGAAGGCGAATGGTTCGGCGCTCTGCACGCTGATGGTGCCCAGGCGGCGATCGCCGCTCTGCACCGGCGCCACCAGCAGCGAGCGCAGGTTCGGGATACGGCTGGAGGGCAGGTAGCGCGGATCGCTGAGAATGTCGCCGACGTTGATGGGCAGGCCCTCGGCCATCACGCGGCCGGCAATGCCTTCGCCGGGACGCATGGACAGCTCCGAACGGGCCAACGGGTCCGGGCTGGCGTAAGCGGCCGAGCGCAAAGCCTGGGCGTTCTCGTCCAGCAGGTGGATGATGGCGCGCTCCACCTGCGGGATGATCTGGCGCGCCGCATTCACGATCATCTGCAGGATCTGGTCGAGGTTGTGGGTCTCGTTGAGCGCCTGGCTGATGACGCCCATCGCCTCGCTCTCCTGCAGGCGGCGCTGGATGCGGGCGTGCTGGCGGGCGTTGCCGATGGCGATGGCGGCCCAGCTGGCGGCCGCCTCCAGCATCTGGAGATCATCCTGGCGGAAGGCCTGCGGCAGATCATGCAGGGCCTCGATGACGCCGATGACGTGGCCTTGCAGCTTGAGCGGCGCGGCCAGCAGCGAGCGGGCCTCGTCCAGGCTGAACTGCTCCAGCGGCCGGAACAGGCGCCCGAGCGCGCTGGCATCGCCGGGCAACACCGATTGGCCGGTGTGCAGGACTTCGCCGGCGATGCCGGCCGAGACGGGCATGCGCCGGCCGATCAGGCCGACGTTGCCGGAACCGCCCACAGCCGCCATCACCAGGTGGCCGCCGTCCACCAACAGCACGGCCACGGCTTCGGCGTTGAGCAGGTACTTGACCTCTTCCAGCACGCGGTTGAGCACGACCGTCTGGTCGAGCGTGGAGGCGACGGCCTGGCCCATCTGGCTGAGCGCCGCCAGCTGGCGCGCGTTCTTCTCCAATTGGGCCTGCGTGCGGCGCCGGGCCGTGATGTCCTCCACCAGACCCTCGAAGTAGAGCGGCTGGCCGGCCGGGTCATAGACGGCCCGGATATGGCCGGCGATCCACAGCCGATCACCGGCGCGGCCGTTCAACTGAAGCTCCAGGCCGTGCAGCTCGCCCTGTTCGGCGAGCCGGTGCGTCAGATCATCGTAATATTCGGGGGAGGCGAAGAGCTGGTGGCGCAGGTCGGTGAGGGCGCCGACCGCTTCCACCGGGGCGGCGTAACCACACATCCGGGCGAAGGCGGTATTGGCGGCCAGCAGCCGGCCTTCCGGCGTGCACTGGAACACGCCCCAGCCGGCGTTCTCCAGCATGGCCCGGTCGACGACCTCGGCGGGCGGGGCCGGGGGAGGCGCGGCGGCTGGGCGGTGGGCGGGGTCCATGGCCGAAACGCCTAGGGGCTGCCCGCCCCGACCGGTTCACCGCGAACGTAGCAGATGATGCCGTCGATGATACCTTGCGCCACGCGGTGTGGTTCTTCGGTCAGGATACGGCGATCCAGGTTCAGGAAGCCGGTCTCGATAATGGCGGCGGGCGTGACCGGGTCCAGTTCGTCGAAGCCGTGGTAGAAGGTCATGTCCGGTGTGATGCTGCCGGCATGGAAGCCCAGCCCCGTCGCCTGGGCGTAGCGGTCGATCAGACAGGCGACCAACTGGTCGCTCTTGTCTGGAGCCGCACTCTTGAGGCCGCGCGCCACCTTGTAGCCGGTGGCCAGGTCGTTGATGTACTCACACGAGTCATTGTGGATGGAGACCAACGCCAGCGCCCGGTAGGCCTCCAAGCGCGTGTCGAACTCGTCCAGCACGTCCACGCCGAAGCCGTTGGCCTCCAGCCCGGCTTTCACGCGCAAGGCGATGTCGTAGTTGACGGCGGCCTCGGTCAGGCCGTCCGGGCAGACCGCGCCGGAATCATTGCCCTTGTGCCCGGCTACGATCCCGACCACGGGCCGCTCCGGGATGGGGCTGGGCGTCGGCGGGATGGCCGTGGCGACCGACTCGACGCGCTGAAACTCGAGCGCGTCCGCGAATTGGGCCGCCAGCGCGGACGCCGAGAAATTACCCGGCGACCACAGCGTGAAGATGGTCGCCAGCGCCGCGCCGACCACGACGACGACGCCGAGCTGGCGCAGGGCCTGCGCCAGGATATTCAGAAATGAGGTCGCGCGTTGCACAAAGCAAATAGTACACGCGCGGAGGCTTTCGGGCAAGTCGGCCGGGCCGGCCGTGATCTCGATTAGAATCGGGGCATGCCTGAACCCTACACCACCCTGGCCCGCTATTACGACCTGGAAAATGCCGATTTCACCGAGGATTTGGACTTCTGGCTGGAGCTGGCCGACGAGCACGGCGGCCCGGTGCTGGAGTTGGGCTGCGGCACCGGCCGCGTCTTGCTGCCCCTGGCGCGGCGCGGCCACGCCGTCACCGGCGTGGACAATGCGCCCGAGATGCTGGCGCGCTTGACCCAGAAGCTGGCGGCGGCGCAGGGTCTGCGCGGCGCCGGCGGCCGCCTGGCCCCGCCCACGGTGCTGGAGGCCGATTTCGCCACCTTCACGGCCGAGGCCCGCTTCCCGCTGGCGCTGATGCCCTTCAACACCTTCATGCACCTGCTGACGCTGGAGGCCCAGGTGGCCGCGCTGGCGAACATCCGCCGCCACCTGGTGTTGGGTGGGCTGCTGGCGCTGGACCTGATCAACCCGGGCGAGGCCTATGCGGCCGAGAGCGCCGGCCTGACCCTGGAGCGCACCTTCACCGACGGCGACCGCCTGGTGCAGCAGTTCGCGCTGCTGGCCGTGGACCGCGCCGCTCAACTGGCGCGGATCACGTGGCTGTACGACTCGCTCGGGCCGGAGGGCAGGCTGGAGCGCGCCGCCGTGCCGCTGACCCTGCGCTACACGTTCCCGGGCGAAATGCGCCTGCTCCTGGAGAAGACCGGTTTCGCGCTGGCGCACCTGTACGGTGACTATGCCCGCGCGCCGTTCGCGGACGGGGCCGAACGCATGCTCGTCCTGGCCACCGCCGTTTGACGTCTTTCAAAGCGGAGGTCCTTATGCGCAGGTTCTGGCTGGCTCTGCTGGTGCTGGCGGCCGCGTGCCGTCCGGCCGCCACCCCGACGGCGACCCTGCCGCCGCCCTCCATCGCCACCTCCACGCCGGCCGCGGCCCCCACGGCCAGCGTGCCCACGCCGGCCCAGGCGCCGACCCCGCCCGCGCCCAACCCGATCACGCTGACAGCCACGGACGGCACACCCCTGGCCGCCGCCTACTACGCCCCGGCCGGCGCCGCGCCGCTGGCGGCGGGCAGCGCCCCGGCCGTCCTGCTGCTGCACATGTTTGGGCGCACCCGCGCGGACTGGGACGCCTTCGCGCGCGAGCTGCAGGCCTACGGCGTGGCGGCCCTGGCCCTGGACCTGCGCGGCCACGGCGAGAGCGGCGGCCCGGCTGATTGGGCCAAGGCGCCCGGCGATGTGCGCACCGCCTGGGATTGGCTGGCCGCCCGCCCGGAGGTGGACCGGACGGCGACCGCCCTGATCGGCGCCAGCATTGGGGCCAACCTGGCCCTGATCACGGGCGCCAACACGCCGGAGGTGGCCGCCGTGATCGCGCTCTCGCCGGGCGTGGACTATCAGGGCGTGCAGCCCGAAGGCGCGTTGGCCAACTTCGGCGCCCGGCCGGTCTTCCTGATCGCCAGCCAGAACGACGCCTTCGCCTATGCCAGCGTGCGCCAGCTGGCGCCCGAGCTGACCGCCGGCGAGACGTACTACTTCACCGGGTCCGCCCACGGGACCGAGCTCTTCGCCGACCCGGCCCTGGCAACGCTGCTGCTGGATTGGCTGACGAAGCAGTTGGGGATCGTGAAGGGGTAAGGCCGGCCTCAGCGCACCAGCAGCAGGGCCAGCGGGATCACCAGGATCACGAGCAGGAAGATCGCCAGCGTGCGGCGCGAGTGGCCGATCGCGTCGGCGATATGGAGCAGGGCGCTCTCGTACGGACGATACCCCACCAGCAGGATGATCAGGGACACAATCGTCACGCTCAGCATCTCCGCCAGCACCACCACGAACGCCGGCGGGTTGTTGAGCAGCAGCGCGGCCACCAGCGTGTCGATGAAGGTGGTGATGTTGGCGCCCATGATGTAGGGGATGACGTTGCCGCGCCGGACGTAGCCGCGCACGGCCAGCGGCACCAGGATTGACAGCGACACCGAGACCGACATCGTCAGGCTGGTGATCCCCAGGCCGAGCAGGAACGTGAACCACGGGCGCTCCAGCCAGCGCTGACCGGGATGCTCTTGGAGGTGGAACTCCGGCAGGCCCCGGTCGATCAGGTTGAGGCTGAACCAGAGCACGCCAAAGCCGAGCGCGAAAACGGCCAACTGCGGCAGGGTGCGCTCTGCCAGGCCGATCACCGGGTCGAAGAGCACGTCCAGGAGCGAGAGCAGCGGCCAGGCTTCGCGCGGCGTCAGCCAGTCCAGCACGCGCGACTCGAGCAGACTGTAGCCCACCAGCAGCGCCGGCGTGTAGATGGCGAACGTGACCAGCAGCGAGAGCAGGCCCATCGCCAGGCTGTCGCGCTTGTTATGCCCGCGCAGGGCGTAGACGAAGCCGAGCGCCAGCACGATGAACGAAGCCCCGAAACGGCTGCCCGCGATCATGGCGAAGGCGCCCAACTGGTCGATGGCGCCGGCGTCAAAAAAGGTCAGCGCCGTGGCCGCCACCGGCGAGCCGGACAGCACCCCGTACGCGAACAACCAGCCGAAGCCGAGCGCGTTGGCGGCGTTGGACACAGCCCAGCCCTGGATGTACGGCACCAGAGCTTTGGCCCCGCTCTTGAGCAGCTGGATCGCCAGGATAAACAGCAACAGCGCCGCCAGGACAATGGCGACCTTGCCCCAGTTGATCCGGCGGGCCGCCGCGCCCAGCGACGTCGTCACAGCTCGCCTCGCGTCTCAGCCCGCAGCCGGTCGAAGAACTCGCCCAGGTAGCGCTGGCGGGCCTCGGCCAGCGCCCGCGCGGCCGGCGTGTGCAGCCGGTCCTTGATCTTGGAGAGCTTGAACAGGAACTCGTGGTAAGGAGTGTGCGCCTCGCCGGGCTCTTTCTCGCCGGTGGCCTGAAAGCGCGCGGAGGGCTCACCGGTGAGGGGTTGGCCGGCCAGGGCCGCGTAGGCGACCGCGCGCGCGGCGCCGATGGCGCCCAGCACGTCGAGCTTGTCGCTGTCAAACAGGACTTTGGCCTCCACCGTCTCCGGGCGCTCCGTGCCGCGAAAACGATGGGCGCGGATGCAGTGCTGGACGGCGGCGATGCGCTCCGGCGGCCAGCCCTCGGCCGCCAGCACCTGCTGCGCGAACTCGGCCGAGTCGAGGTGATGGCTGGCGCGGCGCTCGGCGGCGGCGGTGGGGCCGCCGGACGGCGCGGCGCCGTGGGCGTCGTGGAGCAGCGCCGCCGCGCGCACGATGGCCAGATCGGCGCCTTCGGCTTGCGCCAGGCGCTCGGCCAGGGCCAGCACGCGCAGGATGTGGCTGAAGTCGTGCACCGGGTCCGCGTCCGCGTACCAGGCGCGCGCTTGGTCAATCGTCGGCATGCGCTGGGCCGCTATTCGCCGCCGTCGGTCTTCTTGCTGCCGATCTCGACCAACTGGATCTGCGCCTGGTAGCGCTTGCCGTCGATCTCGATCTTGCTGTTGGCGTAGTAGCCTTTGGAGCCCGTCTTGAAGTCTTTGGCCGGGAGCGTCATCACCCCCAGCAGCTTGCCGTCGTCGGTCTTGATCTCAGCGATGATGAGCATGGTGTCCTCCGAGTACCCCGTCCGGCGCCGCAGCCCGGTCCCCCAGTCAGGTGGCGACCACCAGGGCGATGGCGTGCTCGTGCGTGTGACTCAAGCTGACGGCCCATTCACGCCAGCCCAGAGCTTGGGCCCGGGCCAGCGCTGCGCCGTGCAGGCGCAGTTCCGGCTCACGGTCCGGGCCGCTGACCACTTCAATATCCACCCAGCGGACCGCGCCGATGCCGCAGCCGAGGGCCTTGGCGGCGGCCTCCTTGGCCGCGAAGCGCGCCGCCAGCGAGGCCGCCCGGCCGGCGCAGTCGGCGCGCTCTTGCGCGGTAAAGAAGCGCCGGAAGAAGCGTTCGCCGTGGCGCGCCTGCGCGCGCTCGATCCGCGCCACTTCGATCAGATCCACGCCCGTGCGCAACATGACCACCGCCGACCAGCGCCGGACGCCGACCGTCCGCCCGGCGCGTCCGTCGTCTATTCCGGCCCGGCCACCGCCAGAGCGTAGCCATCCACGCTCAAGTACTCCTGCGCCACGCTCAATAAGTCGTCCCGGGTGAGCGCGCGGATCAGGTCGGGATAGCGGCGCAGGTAGTCCAGGCCGAGGCCGAACAGTTCCATCGAGCTGATGTTGCTGGCCACGCCTTCGTTGGTCTCCATGGTCAGCGGCAGGCGGCCGATGAACTGGGCCTGGTTGTCCTCCAGCTCGGCCGCGGTGACGCGGCGGGTGAGGAAGCGCTTGAGCTCGCGCCGAATCAAGTCCACGGCGCGATCCACGTTGGCGGAGCCGACGCCGGCGTAAGCGTACCAGGCGCCCGGCCCCAGGCCGCCGTTGAGGGCGCTGCCGGCGTAGTAGGCCAGGCCGTTCTTCTCGCGCACTTCGTGGCCGATGCGCCCGCCCATCCCGAAGACGCCCAGAATGTTGTTGGCCAGGCGGGCGGCCAGGAAACGCGGATGACGGCGGGCCGGGCCGGGCACGCCCAGCAGCACATCGCTCTGGGCTTTGCCGGCCATGGCGACGTGGCGCTTGACGATCGCGGTCGGGCGGCTGATCTCGGGCAGCGCCGGCAGGTCGCCCTGGGCCGGGTTGGTCCAGTCGCCAAAGTGCTTGGCCACCAGGTCCACCGCGGCCTCGGCCGACACGGCGCCGACCACGGTGACCAGCATCCCGCGCGGGCCGTAGTGCGTGCCGTGGAAACGAATCAGGTCCTCGCGCGTCAGGGCGCGGATGGTCTCGGGATAGCCGTCTTCTTCGATGCTGTAAGGATGGCCGGGGTAGGCCAGCTCATAGAAGGCCTCGCTGGCGCGCGAGCGGGTGTCGTTGGCCTGGATGTTGAGGCGCGTCAGGATCTCGCCGCGCAAGCGCTCGACCTGCTCGGGCGGGAAGGTCGGCCGGCGCAGAGCGTCGGCGGCCAGGCCCAGGATCAGGTCCAGGTCCTCGGCCAGGCTCTTGCCGTAGAAGCCGGAGGTGTGCGTGCCGCCGGACACCGACAGGCTGGCCCCGACCGACTCGATCTGTTCGTAGATCTCGGCGAAGCTGTGGCGCGCGGTGCCGCGCATCAGGGACGCGGCGGTGAAGTCTGAGAGCCCGGCCTGCTCGCGGCCGTGCCAGAGCGCGCCGACGCGCAGGTCGGCGTCCACCACCACCGAAGGGCTGGTGAAGTTCTCGCGGGCCAGCACCACCACGCCGTTGGGCAGTTCCCGCCGGGTGATGTCGTCCGGGCCGGGGAGCGAGTTCGCCGCGGTGGTCAGTTTCTTCTCTTTTTTCTTGGGCATCCTGACGGGCGAGGGCGGCCGCCGGCGGTCAAGCCCGGGGTCCGGCCGTCGCGCTCCTTCCTGAGCTAGGGCCTCGTCCCCCGGAAAGGCTGGACGAGCGCCGCTGGACGCAAAACGGTATTGGCCTGCCGGTCTCCATCGCGCTCCGATGGAGGCAAGGCTAGGCGGGCTGCGCCGGCCGCACATGGCCGACGGTCCGGCTGGTGCGGGCGAGATACTTCTGCGCCACGCGCTGGATATCGGCCACGGTCACAGCTTCCAGGCGCGGCAGGTAGTTCTCGAACCAGGTGTAGTCCTGCAGCACTTCGGTGAAGCCCAGCCAGAAGCCCTGATTGGTGACGCTCTCGGCGCCGTAGGCGAACAGGGCTTTGGCCTGCTTGACGGCCTTGCGCAGCTCGTCGGCGCTGACCGGCTCGCGGCGCATCCGGTCGATCTCGGCGTCCAGCGCGGCCTCCACCGCCTCCAGCGTCTGGCCGGCGCGCACCGTGGCGAAGACCGAGTACAGGTACGGGTCCACGGTCGGGGTCAGCGTGCCGCTCACACCGGCGGCCAGCCCGGTCTGGACCAGGGCCTGGTACAGGCGCGACGACTTGTTGCTGGTGCCGCCGCCGCCGAACATATTGAACGACGAGGCGCCGGCCAGGATGCTGTCCAGCGCCACCATCGGGTAGAAATCCGGATCGGTGGCGGCCGGGGCGTGGTAGGCGAAGGTGACGTAGGCGGTCTCGCCCTCGTCCGAGATCGTCACGCGGCGCTCGCCCTTCTGGGCCGGCTCGGGCCGCGGCGCCAGCGCCGGCCGCTCCACGGCGGCGTGCTCGCCGAAGAGCGTCTTCAGGCGGGCCAGCAGCGCCCGCCGGTCGAAGTCGCCGACCGCGACGACGATGGCGTTGTTGGGGGCGTAGTAGTGGTGATAGTGCGCCACCAGGTCCGCGCGCGTCATCGAGTGCAGGTCGGCCAGGTCGCCGATGACTTCGTGGTGATACGGATGGACGCGGAAGGCCGCGTTCTGGACCTCTTCGCTGAGCCGGAAAGTCGGCTCGTTCTCGTACATCTGCCGCTCGGAGATGATGACGGTGCGCTCGGACTCCACCTCCTTGGGCGGGAAGAGCGCGGCGCGCATCCGGTCGGCCTCCAGCCGCAGGGCGTAGTCGATCGTGGCGGCCGGCATGGTCTCAAAGTAGGCCGTCCAGTCGATCCAGGTCATCGCGTTGCGGAAACCGCCGTCGCGCGCGATCTCGCGGTCGGCCGTGTTGCCCGGGAACTTCTTGGTCCCCTTGAACATCATGTGCTCGACCCAGTGGCTGATCCCGGTGGTGCCGGAGCGCTCGTGGCGCGAGCCGACGCGGTACCACACCCACCAGGAGATGACCGGGGCGACGTGGACTTCTTTGAGGACGACCGTCAGCCCGTTCTTGAACTTGGTCTTGTAGATCCCGTTCGTTTTCATCCGGTCTCCGCTTCCGCCAGCCGGCCGCCCCGGCCCGGCTTCAGGCGCGGCCCATGCCGCGGTATTCGAAGCCCAGCTCCTTCAGGCGCTTGGGGTCGTACAGGTTGCGGCCATCCACCATCACCGGCTTGCGCATGCTGGTCTTGAGACGAGCCAGATCCAGCTGCTTGAACTCGTTCCACTCGGTGCACACCACCAGGGCGTCGACGTCCTGGGCGACCTCGTAGGCGTTGGCGCACATCTGCACGCCCGGCATCATGCGCTCGGCGATGTGCATGGCGACCGGGTCATAGCCCTTGATCGTGGCGCCCTCGGCCTGCAGCGCGCGCGCGATCTCCACCGACGGCGCGTCACGCATGTCGTCGGTGTTGGGTTTGAAGGCCAGCCCGAGCAGGCCGATGGTCTTGCCCTTCATGCTGCCGAGCAGCTCGCGCGTCTTGAGGATGACCTGGCGGCGCTGGTACTTGTTGATGTCCATCACGGACTGCAGCAGCTGCGGGTGCTTGCCCTGCACGGTGGCCATGTAGGCCAGGGCGCGCACGTCCTTGGGGAAGCAGCTGCCGCCCCAGCCCAGGCCGGCGTTGAGGAAATGCTTGCCGATGCGCGGGTCGTAGCCCATGCCGGCCGCCACCTCTTTGACGTCGGCGCCGAGCGCCTCGCAGATGTTGGCGATCTCGTTGATGAACGAAATCTTGGTGGCCAGGAAGGCGTTGGACGCGTACTTGATCATCTCGGCGGTGCGCAGGTCGGTGACGACGATGGGCGCGCGCAGCGAGAGGTGCAGGTCGGCCACGCTGTTGGCGGCGGCACGGTCAGTGGAGCCCAGCACGATGCGGGCCGGGTTCATGAAGTCGGAGATGGCCGAGCCCTCGGCCAGAAACTCCGGGCACGAGACCACGCTGAACGGGATCGGGTTGGGCTGCTTGCCGCGGACGATATCGGCCACCCAGTCGCCGGTGCCCACCGGCACCGTGGACTTGTTGACGATGATCAGCGGCTTCTGCATGTGCTCGGCGATGGCCTCGGCCGCGCTGCGCACGTATTTCAGGTCGGCCTCGCCATCCACGCCTTCCGGCGTGCCCACGGCGATGAAAGCGAAATCCGCATCGCGCAGCGCCTCGGTGTAGGAGGTGGTGAAGTCCAGGCGGTCAGCAGCGACGTTGCGCTTGACCATCTCCTCCAGGCCCGGCTCGTAGATCGGCAGGATGCCCTTCTTGAGGTTCTCGATGCGCTCCGCGCTGATGTCGAGCGCGATCACGCGGTTGCCCAAGTCGGCGAAGCAGGTGCCAGTCACCAGCCCCACGTACCCCACGCCGACGACGCATATCTTCTTCACAATGGTCTCTCCTTAGGAAAAGAAAACGGGCTCCAGATAGCCGATGCCCAGAGTACCGAGGATGGTCACTGAGCAACAGTCGCCCGTTTATCCCATTCAACCAGGATCATACCATATCGGTTATGTCTCATCGACACCCGGCCGCGCTAGGCCCAGCCGCGCGCGGTCAGCTCATCTTCATCATAGCCGAAGTAGTGGCCAAGCTCGTGGACCAGCGTGATGCGGATCTCGCGGCGCAATTCGGCTTCGGTCGGCGCGGCCTCGAGCAGGGGCCGATAGAACAGGGTGATACGATCCGGCTGGAAATAGACGTCGTCCGGGCGCCGCTCCACCAGCGGCACACCTTCATATAAGCCCAGCAGGCCCTCACCCTCGGGGTCCTGCTCCGCGGTCGGCGCGTCGGCGACCTCCAGCACGACGCTGGCCGCTTCGGCCCGCAGCTCGTCTGGCAGCTGCTCCAGCACCGCCTCGGCGATCTGGTAGACCAGGTCTTCAAAATGTCGGCGCGAGATTGGCATTCAGCGATTCTAGCCGTGAGTATAATCTTCCACAACCGGCCGGGCAGTTTGCGGGCCTCCGCTGAGAGTCGTCTAATTCAGGCGTGGAGAGCAGCCTGAGCGGAGTGACGCGGAGTCTGGGACGCTGGCCACGCCGGTCTGATTTGGCAAGGCTGAACGTCTATCCAACCACCGTGGCGTCCCAGACGTGGCGGCCGCGATCACGTTCCCGGCCGCGGCCCGCGCCATCCACGGCGCCTTGATCCCGGTCCACGGTCCAGATTAACTGACCCGTCCCGCCGTGCGCCCTGGAGTCAATCACAGTGCTGGTCTTGGAATTGAGCGCCTTCGCGCTGACGGCCTGGCTGGGCCTGTACCTGCTGGGGCGCAACCCGGCTAACCCACAGATGCGCCTGGCCGCGCTGGGAGCGCTGGCTTATGCGCTGGCGCTGGCGGGTGAGACGCTCGGCGCAGCGCTGGCGCGTGCCGGGACTCCGCTGGCGTCCTGGCTGGCGGCCTGGCTGGCGCCCTGGCGCTGGCCCGTCCTCGGCCTGCCGGCCATCTTCTGGGCCGGCGCCCTGGTCGCGCTGGGGCGGGCCGGGCCGGGGGCGCGCCCGCGCGGGCCGCTGGCGGCGGTGGCCGTGGCCACGCTTTTCTTCGGGCTCGGGCTGGGGCTGATCATCTTCCCGTTGAACTGGCTGCCGCGCGGCTGGGCGCTGCTCGCCATCAGCGTCGACCTGGCCGCGCTGGGTCTGGCTATCGCCGGGCTGGATGCCTTCGCCGAGGGCGAGGCCTTGCGCCCTGAGATGGCGCGCTCGTTTCTGGCCTCGGCCGCCGCCGTCCTGGTCTTTGCCGCCCCCGTCGCCCTGGTGATCACGACCAGCACCGGGCCAACGCCGCCCATGCTGGCGCTGCTCTTCGGCCTGGCCGCGGCCGCCATCGCCGGGCAAGTCTTCGCCGACCCGGTCCAGGCCGGCCTGGACCGCTTGGCCTTCTTCCAGGCGCCGCGCCTGCGCCGCGAACGCGCCGACCTGCGCGCCGTGGCCAGCGCCCTGCCGCGCGCCGACACCGGCCAGGACCCGGCTGCCCTGGACGAAGCCGAGTTCGGGCGGCAGACCCGCCGCGCCCTCAGCCACATGCAGGACCTGGCGCGCCTGTCCGCCAGCCCGCTGGCGCGGCTGCCGGTCATCACCGCCCGCCTGGCGGCGCGGGGCGCGCGCGACGACAGCCTGGAGCGCGCCCAGGAGCTGCGGGCTTTGCTGGCCGAGTCCATCCAGCGCCTCAAGCCGCGCGGCGCGGCCGCGTTCGGCACCTCGGACGAGTGGCGCCACTACAACGCCGTCTACTTCCCGTACGTCGTCGGCCTGCGCCCGTATGCGCGCCGCGCTGACGCCGAGCCGCTGGGCGCGGACGCGCAATCCGCGCTGGACTGGTTCCGCGCCAGCGTGCCGGAACGCACGCTGTACAACTGGCAGAACGCCGCCGCCCGCCTCATCGCCCAGGACCTGCGCGGTCGGCCCGAGACATAACCCCCCAACTGGCAGTCGTTGGCACCGTCCGGCCTGGAACTGGCAGCGCCGGAACGCTAGTCTGTAAGCCAATCTTCTCAATGAAAGGCTTTCAGACATGACCGCTCAACCCCTGCCCGTGTCCGCCGACAACTTCCTGCGCCGCGCCCTGCTGGCCGACAGCGTTTTCTCGGCCCTGGCCGGCGCGGCCTGCCTGGCCGCCGGCCAGCCGCTGGCGGCGTTGATGGGCCTGGCCTCGCCGGTCGCCCTGTCCGGCGTCGCCGCTGTCTGTGCCGCCTACGCGACCGGCCTCGCGCTGATCCTGCGCCAGCGCCCGATCGCGCGGCCGGCCGCGCTCTTCGTCATCGGCGGCAACAGCGCCTGGGCCGCGGCCAGTTACCTCCTGCTGCTGAGCGGCTGGGTGGCCTTCACGCCGGCAGGTTGGTGGCTGGTGGCGATCCAGGCCGACCTGGTGGCCGCGCTGGCCATCGCCCAATACCTCGGGCTGCGCCAGAGGGAGGCCGCCGCGCAGGCCGCCTCCTGATCCGGAGGCCGGCTCCAAGGATCCGGCTCTGCGCCTCGCCTCCGTTGAGGCGCAGAGCCGGCGGGCGCTGTGCTACAATCCTCGCGCCCATGCGCGTCCGACATCTCTCGCTGACCAATTTCCGCCTGTACGCGCGGCTCGAGTCGCCGCTGCCGGCCGGCCCGCTCATCCTGGTGGGAGCCAATGCCCAGGGCAAGACCAGCCTGCTGGAAGCCCTGTACTATCTGGCGACGGCCCAATCCCACCATGCCGCCACTGACCGCCAGCTCATCCACTTCTTGGCCCTGGACGAAACCCAGCCGTTCGCGCGCATCGTGGCCGAGGTGGAGGCACGCCAGGAAGTGCTGCGCGTCGAGATCCGCCTGATCGTGGACCCCGGCAATGGCGACGGCCGGCTGCGCAAAGAGATCCTGCTCAACGGCGCCAAGAAGCGCGTCGGCGACCTGGCCGGGCGCGTCAACGTGGTGCTCTTCCTGCCGCAAGACATGGCCATCGTGGAGGGCGCGCCGTCCGACCGCCGCCGGTATCTTGACCTGGCGCTGGCCCAGGTGGACGGCGCTTATCACTTTGCTCTGGGCGAGTACGCCAAAGTGCTCACGCAGCGCAATGCCCTGCTCAAGCAGCTGCAGGAGCGCGGCGGCAGCCCAGACCAGTTGGACTTCTGGGACGACAAGCTCGGCGAGCTGGCCGGCACGCTGATGGCCGCGCGCGTCGCGGCCCTGGCCGAGCTGGAGGCGCTGGCCGCGCCCATCCACCGCGACCTGACCGCCGGCCAGAGCGGGCTGCGCCTGGCCTACCATCCGGCCTTTGACCCGGTGGCGGCGCCGGACGGGCAGCTCGGCCTGCCGCTGCAGGTGCCCGTTCACCGCGTGGGGCTTGCGGCCGCCGACATCGAGGCGCGGCTCAAAGCGAAACTGCGCGCCTGCCGCGGCGAGGAGATCGCGCGCGGCGCCACCCTGTACGGCCCGCACCGCGACGAACTGCGCTTCGTGGCCAACGGCGTCGACGTGGGCACCTACGGCTCGCGCGGCCAGGCGCGCACGGCCGTGCTGGCCCTCAAGCTGGCGGAGCTGGCCTGGATGCGCGCGCGCTCCGGCGAGTGGCCGGTGCTGCTGTTGGACGAAGTGCTGGCCGAGCTGGACGCCAACCGGCGGCGGGACCTGCTTAACCGCCTGGACGGCGCCGAGCAGTGTGTGCTGACGACGACCGACCTCAACCTCTTCCCGGACGAGTTCCGCCAGCGCGCCACCGTCTGGCACATCCAGAACGGCCAGGTCGTGCGCGGCCACTGACCGCGGCCATAAAAAGAGCGACGGGCCACCTAGCCCGTCGCTCTCGTTTACACCAGCGCCCTCAGCCGGCGCCTACGGCCGCTCGCCCAGGATCACCTGCACGTCCTGGCGTTCACCCCCGCGGATCACCGTCAGCGTCACGGCGTCACCCGGCCGCTTGTTGTTGATCAGGTAGCTCATCAAATCGCCGAGCACGCGCACCTCGCGGCCGTCCACGGCCACGATCAGATCGCCGTCCCCATTGAACCCGCTGAAGCTGTCCGAGGCCGAGTCCGGCTGCAGGCCGGCCTGGTCGGCCGGGCCGCCGGCCGTGACCGTGGTTACGTAGGTGCCGCTGGCCTGCGGCAGGTCCAACTGCTCTTGCAGTGAGAGCGACAGCTCCGGCAGGCTGGAGATGCCCAGATACGGATAGATGAACTGGCCCTCGGAAATCAGGTAGGGCACCACCTGACGAACGGTGTTGGCGGCCACGGCGTAGCCGACGCCGGCGCCGATGCCGGTCTCGGTGGCGATGGCGCGGTTGATGCCGATCACCTCGCCGCTCAAGTTGAGCAGCGGGCCGCCGGAGTTGCCGGGGTTGATGGGCGCGTCCGTCTGCAGGACGTCCGGCGCCGTGAAGCGGCCGCCGCCGCCTGGGGCGGTGCGATTGCTGCTCAGCGTGCGCCCGGTGCCGGAGATGATGCCGAGCGTCATCGTGCCGGCCTCCCCGAACGGGTTGCCGATGGCGATGGCGCGCTGGCCGACGCGCACCTGGTCTGAGTCGGCCAGGACCAGCGGAGTCACATCCGGCGGGATCTCGTCCACCTTAACGACTGCCAGGTCGCTGTCTGGGTCGGTGCCCAGCACCCGGCCGCGCGTCTTCAGCCCGGACGGAAAATCCACCTCGATGCTGGTGGCGCCGTCGACGACGTGCTGGTTGGTAACGATGTGGCCGTCCAGGTCGTACAAGAAGCCGGAGCCCTGGCCGCCGCCGTCGGCGGTCTCCACCAGGAAGGACACCACCGCCGGGTTGACGCGGGCGTACAGGTCGATCAGGGCGTCTTCCTCAGACGAGGTGATCGTGAGATTGGTCTGCGGCGCCGCACTGCCGTCCGTGCCCAGCTGCGGCGCGGGCACGAGCTGGGTGATGACGACGGGCACCGCGGTGGGCTGCGGCGCCGCCGTGGGCGCCAAGCCGCTGCAAGCCAAACCAGCCAGCGCCAAAGCGGTCACGGCGAGGGCCGGGAAACGGACAGACGAACGCATAAGGCCTCCTCAAAGACGCGGCCAAGCCAACCGGGCGGCCGCGTTGTTGTTAATCTAGCGCGGCGAGATAAAAGCGGGGTGAGAGTTGGCGTTGTGGGCGGAAAGACTAACCGCCGTGGCGGCGCAGAGCGGCCAACTCCTTGTAGAGCTGGCGTTCCCGGTCGGTGAGCTGCGTCGGGATGCGCACCACGACGCGGGCGAAGAGGTCGCCGGCAGTGCCGGGCTCGCGCAGCCGCGGCATGCCGCGGCCGGCCAGGCGGAAGGTCTTGCCGGATTGGGTCTCGGGCGGGATCGAGAGGACGACGTCGCCGGCCAGGGTGGGCACCCGCGCGTCGCCGCCCAGCACGGCCGTGTAGACGTCGACGGGGACATCCACGCGCAGGTCATCGCCGTCGCGCTCAAAGCGGTCGTGCGCGCGCACGGCCACGTTCAAGAACAGGTCGCCGGCGGGCTGGCCGAGGCCGCCTTCACCCTTGATGCGCACCCGGGTGCCGGCGCGCGCGCCCTTGGGGATGCTCACCTCCAGGCGCCGTCCGCCCTTCTGCAGGGTGCGCGTCGCGCCGTGGAAGGCTTCCTCCAGGGTGATCTCCACCGGCTGCTCGATGTCCTCGCCGCGAAAGCCGGCGCGGCTGCGCGCGCTGCCCGCCTCGCCGAAGCCGCGGCCGCCGCCGAAGAGCGTGTTAAAGAAATCAGAGAAGCCGCCGGCGCCGCCGAACAGGTCGTTCAGGTCGCGCATATCCACGCGCGAGCCGCCGCCGGACGACCATTGCGACCAATCAAAGCCGCCGCCCGGCCGGCCGGCCCGCTCCCACTGCTGGTAGCTGCTGCCGAGCCGGTCATACTTGGCGCGCTTATCGGCATCGCCCAGGACCTCGTAGGCCTCGTTGATGTCCTTGAAGCGGTCCTCGGCCGCCTTGTCGCCGGGGTTCTTGTCCGGGTGATATTTCTGCGCCAGCTTGCGGTAGGCGCTCTTGATCTCTTTCTCAGTGGCGTTCTTGCCGACGCCCAGCAGTTGGTAGTAGTCCTTATAGTCCATAGTTGGGCTGGCGCGCCTTGAGGCCGGCGACGCCCCTCGGGCCCCGGTTACTGTAGCAGAGAATCGTTGGAGGCGTGTAAGAGGCGCCGGACGGCGGCGTCAGTTGGCGCGGCGGTCCACCAGGCGCTGCATCAGTTCGATCTGCGACTTGTCGCGCAGTTCGACACCCAGCAGCACGGCGCGCCGGCGCGCGTCAGACAGGAAACCGGCCGGCGCGATCAGCACGGCCCGCTGCGCGCGCAGCGCATCCCGCGCGGCCGCTAGGGCGTCCACCACAGCGGGCGGCGGCGGCTCGCTGCCGGGCAGGCAGCGCACCAGCGTGCTTTGCGTGTCTTTCAGGACCACCAGTTGCTCCAGGTCCACGCCCGGTTCGCCGCCGGCCACCACCTCATAACCTTGGGCCTTGTAGTAATCGCGCACCAGCCGCACCAGATCATCCAGCGACTGGCCGATGTTGCTGCGGCTGGCCCGCTTGGGCGGAACGGGCGTCTCCGCCTGACCCCGCCGCTCCAGCCAGACCCGCACGCCGGCCACCAGCAACACAAACCCCAGCACCGGCAAGGCGATGGCCAGCAGTGTGCCCAGCGACGGCAGACCCAAAAACGAGTCGCGCAACCAATCCGGCATAGTTCTATTTTATCCAGCCCGCCCGGGAGCGCCCATGCTGCCGGCCCGCCCGCTCTCACCGCCTCCTAACCGCGCGGCTGCGTCCGCCGCCGGCGCCGGAAACGGTATCCGGCCCCCCGCGCTCCGAGGGATTGCGGAGCCAGGGTGGGACGAATGGGCGATGTTTCCCCAGCCAGAACCGCGCATACTCACGGTGACTGGGGTGATCGTTCAACAAGCCCGGAGGAGATGCTGTGTTGATGATCGCGGCCCTAATCATTGGGGGGATCATTCTGCTGTTCGTGATGTTGAGCGTCGTCGGCGTCATCACGCCGAGGCCCGGCGACCAAGAGACCAACGCGAGCGGCCTGATCCACCGCCAGTGAGCTGAGACGCCACAGGCGGACGCCACACAACCTGCCGGGGCCAAGCCCCGACGGGTCCTTACTTTTTAAGGTAACGCCGGCTGCCTGGACCAGGCCAACGGTCCGGCGCCGCGAATATTGGCATAATATCGCTCCTATTTTGGGGGTGGCCGGCCTTTTGGGGGCGGGACGCGTCCACTATAATTGCCCCCGCTGACCAGTGCCCGGGTTCCGACGTTGGCAATGGGTCGCTGTGGCCGGAGGCCAGTCCGCGTGACGAGGCCGACCGGCCGTGTTGCCAGGGCACGAGGGTGAGGCATGAAGAGCACAGGTATCAAGAGTTGGGTGATCGGGAGCGTCATCGTATTGGCCGTTGGGGGCGCCAGCTTCTGGGTTGTGCCGAACTGGCCGGAGCGCGTGGGCTGGCGTTGGCAGCAGTTCTGGGCCGGCACACGCCGCGCCGTGCTGCAGCTGCCAGACACACTGCCCACGCCGGCCGTCGCCGCCGTAGCCACTTCAGCCGCCACGGCCACGCCCCCGCTGACAGCGCCCACCGCCACGCCGGAGGCCGCCGCCGCGCTGCCGGCCTACCCGGACCAGATGGAGCTGACCGGCTTCACGCAGGTCTGGCAGAAGGTCAACAACTGCGGGCCGGCCACACTGGCGATGGCGCTCAGTTACTGGGGCTGGAAAGGCACGCAGGCGAACACCGCCAATGCCCTTAAGCCGGACCCGAACGACCGCAACGTGGCCCCGGCGGAGATGGCCGCTTACGCCCAGCGCGTAGGCCTGGGCGCTCTGGTGCGCCAGGGCGGCACCGTGGAGACGGCCAAGCGCCTGGTGGCGGCCGGCTTCCCGGTGGTGGTGGAGACCAGCCTGGTGCTGCCCGAGCAAGGCTGGGAGGGTCATTACACCTTGGTGACCGGGTACTCCGACCCGCACCAGCAGTTCACAACGCAGGACGCCCTGCGCGGGCCGAATTTTGTGCAGACTTATGCCGACCTTGAGCGCGACTGGCGCGCCTTTAACTTCACTTACATCGTGCTCTATGCGCCGACCCGCGAGGCCGAAGTGTTGAACGTGCTGGCGGGTGCCGGCCCGGCCGGCGACGCGCAGCGCGCCGCCGAGCGCGCCCGCGCGGAGACCGCCACGCTGTCCGGCCAGGATCTGGCTTTCGCCTGGTTCAACCTCGGCTCCAGCCTGGCGGCCAGCGCCGACTGGCCGGCGGCCGCGCAGGCCTACGATCAGGCGCGCCAGATCGGCCTGCCCTGGCGCATGCTCTGGTATCAGCCCACCCCGCTCGAAACCTACTTCCAGGCCGGCCGGTATCAAGACGTGCTGGACCTGGCGGATGCCACCCTGGCCCAGGCCGATAACATCGAAGAAGTGCTGTACTGGCGCGGACGCGCGCGCCTGGCCCTGGGCGACCGCGACGGCGCCAGCGCCGATTGGCAGGCGGCGGCCGCGCTCAACCGCAACTTCACCGCCCCGGCTCAAGCCCTGGCTGAACTGGGGGCAACTCCGTGACCGAGACCGCGCCCCGCGCCGCCAAGCTGGACCTGAACACGGCCACGCCCGCAGAACTGGCGGGCCTGCCCGGCCTGACCCCGGCGTTAGCCGAGCAGATCGTGGCGTACCGGCCGTTCACGGCCACTAAGGAATTGCTGCGCGTCCCCGGCCTCGAGTTCGAGCTCTTTGAACAGCTCAAGCGGCGCGTTAAGGTCGGTCGGCCGCGCGCCGCCGCGCCCCGCGCCCCGCGCAAACGCCAGCCCCGCCGCGCGCCGGCTGAGGCCCCGCCGCCGGTCGCCGTCCACGTCCACGTCAACGCCGCCGCCCCCTACGAGACGACGACGTTCCGGACCACCGCCGCGCCGCCGCCGCCCATCTCGGAAGTCATCGAGCCGCTGGTCATCGCCGAGCCGGCCCCGCGCACGCCGTTCGGGCGGCAGCTGGCGGCCACGCCGACCCGCGCCCTGGTGCCGCTGGGCGCGCAGGTGACCACGGCCCTGTTCGAAAGCTACGCCGGCCCGCGCGTGGTCTTTGCCCTGTTCTCGTTCACGCTGGCCGCCATCGCGCTGGCGTTCGCCACCGGACGGCTCAGCCTGCGCTGGGACCCCGCCCCGCCCACCAGCGCCCCGGCCGTGATCGCCGCCGCCGCCACGCCCACGCTGGAGCCGCTGGCGACGCAGGTCAGCCAGGCCGTGGCCGCCACCCTGGCCGCGCAGCCCAGCCCCACGGCGCCGCCGGAACCAACCGCCACGGCCGACCTCCCCGCCGCCACGCCCACGACGGCTTTCATTTCCAACTCCGGGCTGGATGGCGTCGGCGCGCAGATCTTCAACGAGACCTTCATCCCGGCCGGTTATTGGTCCGTGGGCGAGACCGACTTCAGCAACATCTTTGTGGACACCGGCACCCTGGCCATCCTGGTGAAGACGCCGGGCTCGATCGCCTGGGCCTTCAACGGCTACTCGGCCGAGGACTTCTATTTTCAAGGCCTGCTGCGCCTGGGCGCGTGCCAGCTCGGCGATTACGGCGGCCTGATCTTCCGCGGCCAGGACGATAACAACCTGTATCTCTTCGGCCTGTCCTGCGACGGCCGTTACCGGCTGGTGGAGCGCGCGGGCGGCGAGTTCCGCTTCCTGATCGACTTCACCTTCACGCCGGAGGCCAGCACCGGCTCCGGTGCCACCAACTTGCTGGCCGTGCGCGCCGAGGGCCGCAAGCTCAGCCTGTACATCAACGATCAATTTGTGAACGCCGTCGAAGATGTCGCGCCGAGCCGCGGCTTCTTTGGCGCTTTCGCCAAGGCCGGGACCACCACCAACCTGCGGGTCGATCTAGACGACCTGTCCGCCTGGTCGCTGGGCCCCTAGCGCGTGCGCTCGTCATGTCCAAGACACCTTCACCCCGCATTGTGAATCTCAACTCGGCGCCGCCGGACGCGCTGACGCAGCTGCCCGGCGTCGGGCCAGCGCTGGCCACCCGCATCGTCGCGGCCCGGCCCTTCGCCAGCGTCCGTGACCTGATCCTCGTGCCCGGCGTCGGCCCGCGCCTGTACGCGGCCCTGCTGCCCTATCTGACGCTCGACGACAGCGTCGTGACCGCCGCGCCGGAGCCGGCCGAGCCGACACCGCCCGCCGCTGAACTGGTACCGCCGGCGCCGCTCACTGAGCCCCCGGCCGGGCCGGAGCGGCCCGCCGACCCGGCGGCGTCCCCGGACATCGCCGAGCCGCCCGCCGATCACGCCAGCCCGCCCGAGTCGCTCGGGTCCGCGCCGCTCGGATCCGCGCCACCCACTGCGGCACCGGCTGAGGCAGCGCCCAGCCCCGACTCAGCCGAGCCAACGGTTGAACCGCGCCGCCGACCGCGCCACACGCCGCGCCGCCGGACGGTCCGCTCCGAAACCGAGCCGGCAACACCCTCCGTGCCGGACCCGGCGGCGACAACGCCGGCGGCGACAACGCCGGCCCTTGAGCCGGAGACGCCCTTGCTTTCCGCCTCGGCGGAACCAGACGACCTCGACCCGTTCCGGCCAACGCCTGAGCCGCCCGCGCTCCGGGCGGCGCGCCCGGCCGCCTTCTACAGCGCCCAGGGTCCCTTGGCGCAGGCCGCGCCGGCCTCTGAGCCGGCCAGCCGCACCCGCAACCGACTGCTGGAAGTGCCGGTGCGCACCCGCTGGCGCGTGATGCTGCTGCTGTTCTACGGCATGATCGCGCTGGCGCTGGTGGGCTTGGCCGCGCTCTTCTACGCGGCCTTCAACCCCACGCTGGCGCTGTCCCCGGCCGCCACCTCCACAGCGGCGCCCACCGGGACGCTGCCCGAGCCGGCCATCACCGCCGTCGTCGCCGCGCCGCCGTCGGCCACCCTGGCGCCGAGTGCGACTTCACCCGCGCCCAGCGACACGCCCCTGGCCGTGGCCGCCGGGGAGACCGCCACCTCCGCCGTGACGGCCCCGCCCAGCGAGACGCGGGCGGCCTCGGCCACGCCCAGCCTCACGCCGACGCCCGCGCCCACCGACACCGTCACGCCGCGGCCCAGCTCCACACTCAGCCCCACCGCCAGCGCCTCGCCCACCAACACGCTCCCGCCGACGGCGACGGCGACGCCCACCGTCACGGCCACGCCGACCGTGGCGCCCACGGCTCCGGCCGGGGCCGGCGCGCTGCGCTTCCTGGAGACCTTCGATCCGCCGGAATACTACTGGGGCGTCGGCAACACCAACTTCGGCCGCAGCGTGCTCGGCGACGACGAGCTCCAGATCCAGGCCGGGCGCGCCGCGCTGCTGTACGTCTTCGGCAGCATGGAGCCGTCCGCCGATTTCTATTACCAGGTCACCACGCGCGCCGGCGCCTGCGGCGAGGGCGACAGCTACGGCCTGCAGGTGCGCGCCGCGGACGACTTCAACTACTACCTCTTCGGCGTGACCTGCGAAGGCCGCCTGCGCATCCAGGTGCTCAAGGACGGCCAGTACACAGTCCTCGTCAACAGCGATCAGCCCGACCGCAACGTCCGCACCGGCCCGGACGCCATCAACGTACTGGCGGTGCGCGCCCAGGGCCGGCAGTTCCAGTTCTACGCCAACGGCCGCCTGCTGACGACCCTGACCGACCAGTCACTGACGGCCGCCGGCAAGTTCGGCGTGTACGCGCGCTCGTTCCGGTCCGCCAGCTTCGAGGTCCACTTCGACGACGTCGCCGCCTGGGACACCGCCGAGTAAGCCGCCCGCCTCCGCCCGGACGCGAACGCCCTGTGGGAACGGCGGAGGCCGCCCAGGGCGTTTGGCTTTAAAGTGAAAGTCGGAGGGCAACGTGTCCGACTGGTCCGGCCGCTCGCTCGCAAAGGTCGTGCTGCAACAGCGCCTGGGCCGTGGCGGCATGGCCGACGTCTACCGGGGCCAGCACACCGGCCTGAACCGGCCAGTGGCCGTGAAGGTGCTGCACAGCTTCCTGGCCGAGGAGGCGGCCCGGCTGGCGCGCTTCCACGCGGAGGCTCAGGTGGTGGCCGGCCTGCGCCACCCCAACATCGTCCAGGTCTTCGATTTCGACATCGCCGACGACCGGCCCTACATCGTCATGGAATGGCTGGACGGCCCGCCGCTGGACCAATACCTGGACCACACGCACGCGGCGGGCCGGCGCCTCCCGCCCGAGACGACGGCGCGCCTGATTACGGCCCTGGCCAGCGCCCTGGACTACGCCCACGCCCGCAACCTGGTCCACCGCGACGTGAAACCCGCCAACGTCGTCCTGCGCCGCGAGGCCGGCCGGCTGGACCTGGACGCGTCGCTGCCGCTGGACGTGGAACCGGTGCTGACCGATTTCGGCGTGGCGCGGCTGCAACAGGCCGCCGCCCTGTCCAGCACGCTCTCGGGCACGCCCGCCTACCTCAGCCCGGAGCAGGCCCAGGGCAAACCCGTCGACGCGCGCGCGGACGTGTACTCGCTGGGCGTAGTGCTGTACGAGCTGCTGGCCGGACATCCGCTTTTTGAAGCCGCCGGGGAGGCGCCGGACGGCAACGTCCTGGCGCTGCTCCTCAAGCACATCAGCGAACCGCCGCCGCGCATTGCCGAGGTGAGCGCGGCCGTCTGGGCCGTGACCGCACGCGCGCTGGCCAAAGCCCCGGAGCAGCGCTTTGCGCGCGCCGGCGACCTGGCCGAGGCGCTGCTGGACGCCATCTTTGGCCTCAGCGCGCGGCCGCGCTCGGCCGAAACGCCGCCCCTGGCCGGCCTGCTGGATACGCTCGAACTGCTGGTGGCCCAGGCGCAGGCCTATGAGCGCGCCCTGCCGGCCAGCAACGGGCCGGCGCGCGCCGCCGTCAACCGGCTCAGCGCGCTGGCACGCCAGGCCGCCAACGAGGCCCGCGATCTGGCCGCCGCAGCGCGCCCCGCGCCGCCGACCGCGCACCCCTTCTCCCCGCGCGAATTCGAAGTGCTCGGCCTGGCCGCTCAGGGCCTCACCAACAAAGAGATCGCCTATCGCCTGAGCCTCAGCGAGCGCACGGTGCAGTTTCATCTGAACAGCGTCTTCAACAAGACCGGCACCGGTTCGCGGACCGAAGCCGTGGCGCTGGCCCTGCAGAGCGGCTGGCTGGGGCGCCCGGCCGGCCGCTGAGCGCCGGCGGCTGTGGTCATGGCGGAGGCGGCGCGGGCGCGCCGGCGCTAAGCTGAGGGTAGATGGCAGAAGGGAGAGACCCGATGACGACCCAGACCAGTTCCGATCCGCTCGCCGCGCTCGAGCCGCTGCTGCAGGATCCCGCCGTCGTCGAGATCATGATCGACAGCCCCGAGCGCGTGCTGGTGGAACGGCACGGCCGCCTGGAAGAGGCCGGCGTGCGCTTGGCCTCAGCGGAGGCGCTGCGCGCCCTGGTGGACGCCGTGCTGGCGCTGGGCGGCGAGGCCTTCCGGCCCGGCCAGACCGTCTGCGACACGCGCCTGGAGGATGGCACGCGCGTCCTGGCCGTGCTGCCGCCGACCGCCGTGGGCGGCCCGTACTTGGTGCTGCGCAAGTTCTACACGCGCGGCATGACCTGGCCGCGCCTGCTGGAATATGGCTCGCTCAGCCCGGCCGTTTACGATCTGCTGCAGAGCGCCCTGGCCGCCCGGCGCAATCTCCTGGTGACCGGCGGCACGGGCAGCGGCAAGACCACGGTCCTCAACCTGCTCGCTGAGAGCGTGCCGCCGGACGAACGCGTCATCGTGGTGGGCGAGCGCGCCGACCTGCCGGTGGAGAATCATCCGCGCCGCCTGCACCTCGAGCCGCACCGCCGCACCGGCCTGAGCTATACGGACCTGCTGTTGACCGCGGCCAAGATGCGGCCGGACCGGCTGGTGTGCGCCGAGTTCAGCGGCCCGGAAGCCTTGCACGCCCTGCAGCTCGCCAGCACCGGCTACGACGGCAGCCTGATGAGCCTGCACGCCACCGGCCCGGAGGATGCGCTGGCCCGGCTGGAGGCGCTCTGTCTGATGGCGAATGTGGGGCTTGGTTTGAGCGAGATCCGCGGCGTGATCGCGGCGGCCGTGCACGTGATCACGTGCCAGCGACGCCTGGCGGACGGCGCGCGCAAGCTGACCGAGATCGTCGAGCTGCGCGGCCTGGAGAACGACCGCTACCTCCTCCAGCCGCTCATGCGCTACGACGAGGCCAGCCGCCAGTTTGAGTTATTCGGCCGGCCGAGCTGGGCGCGTTGAAGCCTAGGCCTCGCTCCGGACCTCGGCCCGGACCCACAGCAGCAGCGCCGCGCCGGCCAGCATCAGGACCAGGCCCAACCCGAAGACCACCGCGAACGGCAGCGCCAAGGTCTGCGCCAGCCACACGCCGATGAAGGGCGCCGCCAGGCCGCGCAAGCCCAGCACCGTCGTCTGCAAGGCCGAATACTGGCCCAGGCGCTCCGGCGTGGTCAACTGCATCACCGTGTTGAGGGTTCCGATATCCAGGCCGGCGTTGACCACGCCCAGGGCCGCGAAGGCCGGCGCCAGCATCCAGCCCGAGGTCGCCGCCATGTAGCTGGCCGGGATGACGGCCGCGATCAGGAAGACCAGGCGCGTCACCCAGACGCCGCCGCGCCGGTCGATCAGGCGGCCCCACAGCGGGTAGCCGGCCAGGAAGAACACCGACTGCACCAGGCCGAGCCAGCCGATCTCGCTGTAGCTCAACCCCAGCTGATCCACCTGCACCAGCGGATACAGCGCCGACCCGGAGAGCAGGCCGACCCCGAACAGGATCAGGCCGGCCAGGTAGAGACCAAAGCGCCGGTCTTCGCGCAGGATGCGCCCGAATTCGCTCGGATTGGCCGGCGCGCTCTCCGGCACGTCGGCGTCCGCGAACCGCAGGCGGCTGAACACCAGGGCCGACAACACCGCCAGGCCCCCCACCACCGGGAACAGCACCTGGTAGCCGGCCGTGTCCAGCAGCCAGCCGGCCAGCGGCGTAACCAACAGGCTGGTGGTGGACATCCCCACGCGGATCAGGGCCAGCACCCGGCCGCGCGACCGGGCCGGGTACACGATCTGCATCAGGCGCGTGTAGACGGGCACCGGGAAGCTCTCGGCGATCCAGAAGAACAGCGTCAGCCAGCCGAGCGCCTGCGCGCCGTTGATAAACGCGATCAGCACGAACAAGCCGCGCGAGATCACCCAGAAGGTTATGCCGAAACGCAGCAGCCCCTGGCGGCGCGGCATCACCAGCACGCTCACCGACGTCAGCAGGAAGCCAATGAAATTCTGGGCCAGGTAAAACGCGATCCACTCCGGCGAGGCCCCCAGCCGGCGCAGGACCACCGGCAGGAAGCCCAGCCCGGCCACGAACGGCCCGAACAGCATGGCCGCCACGATCTCGACGCGCATATTGCGCCGGACCAGCGGTGGCAGCAGCCCGGTGGCGCGCGCCTCCCAGGCCTCCAACGTGGCGCCCAGGGCGCCGAATGGCTCTTTCATCTGCAATGGCCTCAAGGTCGAACTTGTCTCCCCGACTGTGGCCTCACTACCCCGATCCCGGGCTTGGCCGGGATGGACTCCAGCGGGGAATTGGAGGCTGCAACTTGTCTGGGAGGTCGTGCCGGACGCACCGGCGCCGGTTGATCAGCGCGCAAAAAGTCGCCGCGAGGCGGCAGGTCCAATGATAGGCGCAATCCGCAAAATCGGCGGTCGGCATCGGTGAGCGCGGATCGGGCGCGCAGAGTGTCCAGGTGCCGGCCTGGGGCTCAACCGCTTAATCCGGGGCCAGACGGCGGGTTTCGCCGGAAGTCGACCTCCCAGACGACCGGCCGGCGCGGGTTATAATCCCGCTGTGCACGCGCGCTCTCAATTCTTAGCCGGCCTCCGCTCAGAACTTCCCATCGCTCTGGGCGTGATCCCGTTCGGCCTCATCTACGGCGTGCTGGCCGTCAATGCCGGCCTGCCCGTGAGCGCCGCCCAGGCCATGTCGGCCATCGTCTTCGCCGGCTCGTCCCAGTTCATCGGCCAGCAGATGATCGGCGCGGGCGCGCCGGCCGCGCTGATCCTGCTCACCACGGCCATCGTCAACCTGCGCCATGTGCTGTACAGCACTTCGGTGGAACCGTACCTCAAGCCGCTGGCGCTGCGCTGGAAACTCCTGCTGGCCTACCTGCTCACCGACGAAGCCTACGCCACCACCATCGTCAACTACCAGGCGCCCGGCGCCGTGACCTTCAAGCACTGGTTCTTCCTGGGCGCCGGCCTCACCCTGTGGACGGTCTGGCAGACCAGCACCGCCATCGGCGTCTTCCTGGGCGCGCAGGTGCCGGCCAGCTGGGCCCTGGATTTCGCGCTGGCGTTGACGTTCATCGGCCTCGTCTTTCCGGTGCTCAAAGACCGCGCCATGCTGGCGGCGGCGCTCTCAGCCGGCCTGGTGGCCGTGCTCGCCTACACGTTGCCGCTCAAGCTGGGCCTGATGCTGGCCGCGCTCACCGGTATCCTGGTCGGCGTCGCCGTGGACGCCGCGGCCGGCCGCGCCCGCCTGGCCGCCATCGAGGACCAATCGTCCTCCTCATCCGGGTCGTAGTCAGGAGCAAGCACTTGGACGTTCAGGACAAAGTCGTGCTCATCACCGGCGCCTCGAGCGGCATCGGCCTGGCGGCCGTGCAGCGCTTCGCTCAGGCCGGCGCGCGGGTGGCCCTGGCCGCCCGCTCCGCCGACAAACTGGCGGCGCTGGCGCAGACGTTGCCGGGCGCGTTCGCCCTGCCCGCCGACCTGCGCGACCCGGACGCGGTGCGGCGCATGGTGGCCGCCGCGCACGCGCACTTCGGCCGGCTGGACGTGCTGATTAACAACGCCGGCCAGGGCCTGCACGTCCCGGTGGAGCACGCCCGGCCCGAGGACTACCGCTCCGTGCTGGAACTCAACCTCGTGGCGGTGCTGATCGCCATGCAGGCCGCCATCCCGCTCATGCGCGCCCAGGGCGGCGGCGTCATCGTCAACGTCAGCTCCGGGCTGACCAAGCGCATCGTCCCCGGCGTCGGGCCGTACGCGTCCACCAAGTACGCGCTCAATGCGCTGACGCTCACGGCCCGCCAGGAACTGGCCGCCGACAACATCCGCGTGGGGCTCATGATCCCGGGCATCACCGACACCGATTTCGGGCGCAACTCCATCCGGCTGCCCGGCGCGCGCCCCGGCAACTACGCGGCCGGCGACAGCGCGGAGCATGTGGCCGAGATGCTCCTGGAGGCCGTGCAGACCGAGGCCGCCGAGACGTACGCCAACGCCAGCCGGCCGCGATAGCTTCAGACCGCCGCCGTTGATTGATGGCTGGAATGACTCTCTGGTTGCTGCTCCTGGGCATGGGCCTGATCACCTATGCCATCCGGTTGATCCCGATCCTGGCGCTGGAGCGCCGGCCGCTGCCGCCGCGTCTGCGGCAGGCCCTGCGCTTCGTGCCGCCGGCCGTGCTCTCCGCCATCATCTTCCCGGAGCTGCTCTGGCCCAGCGGCCGGCTCGACGTCTCGCTCGGCAACGACCGCCTGATCGCGGGCCTGCTCGCCATCGCCGTCGCCGTGTTCTCAAAGAACGTGCTGCTGACTATCGCCGTGGGCATGCTGGCGCTCTGGGGGCTGCAGACGTTTTGAGGCCGGCGGCGTCCGCAAGGAGATGACGACGCCATGTTGACTGTGCCGTTCTCGGACGGGACCGGCGGGCTGAGGCGCTATCCGGATTTCGCCGCGCGCCACGTGGCTGCGCGCCACGTGGACGTGTGGTGCCCGCCTGCCTACGCGGCCGACCCGGCCGCGCGCTTCCCGGTGATCTATATGCACGACGGCCAGAACCTGTTCGATCCGGGGCTGGCGTTCCAGGGGGTCGATTGGGGCGTGGACGAGGCCGTGCGGCGGCTGGAACGGAGCGAGGGCTGGCCGGGCGCCATCGTGGTCGGCGTCTGGAACACGCCCGCGCGGCGGTGCGAGTATTGTCCGCAGAAGCCGTTCGCGTCGCCGGCCGGCCAGGCCCTGCTGGCGCACCAGGCGGAGTGGTTGGGCGGCCGGCCGTTCTCGGATCAGTACCTGAAATTCCTGGTGGACGAGCTCAAGCCTCGGATCGACGCCGACTTTCGCACGCGGCCGGGGCCGGCCGACACGTTCGTGATGGGGTCCAGCATGGGCGGCCTGATCTCGCTGTACGCCCTGGCCGAGTACCCGCACGTCTTCGGCGGCGCGGGCTGCCTGTCCACCCACTGGCCGGTGGGCGAAACGCTGCTGGTGGATTACTTCAGCGCGGCCCTGCCCGCGCCCGGCCGGCATCGCCTGTATTTCGACTTCGGCACCACCACGCTGGACGCCGACTACGAGCCGTATCAACGCCGGCTGGACGCCGCCTTGGCCGCCGCCGGTTACCGCGCCGGCCAGGACTGGCTGACGCGCAAGTTCGACGGGGCCGAGCACTCCGAGCGCGCCTGGCGTGAGCGCGTGGAGGTGCCCCTCGCCTTTCTGTTGAGGCCGCGATGAAACGCTACGTCATCTTCGGAGCCAGCCGCGGCCTGGGCGCGGCGCTGAGCGCGGGCGTGCCGGAACCCGGCGACGTGGCCTGGCTGATTTCGCGCAAACCGCCGGAGCTGGAGCGCGGCGACGGCGTCCGCCGCCTGTGGATCCAGGCCGATCTGGCCACGCGCGCCGCCCCCACCACGATCGCCGAGGCCCTGTACGGCCAGCCCATCGACGTCCTGATCTACAACGCCGGCATCTGGGAGAAGACGGCCTTCTCCGACGCCTACGCCTTCGAGCAGGTGCCGCCGGCCGAGACCGAGCGCGTGCTGACCGTCAACCTGACGGCGGCCATCCACTGCCTGCAGCGCCTGCTCGCCAACGTGCGCCAGGCTGGCGGCGGCAAGATCATCCTGATCGGCTCCACCTCCGGGCTGGAGAACGCGCGCGCGCCGGAGGTGGCTTACACCGCCTCCAAGTTCGGGCTGCGCGGCGTGGCCCACGGCCTGCGCGAGGCGGCGCGCCCCGATGGCATCGCCGTGACCGTGATCAACCCTGGCACGCTGGCCACCGACGTCGCCTATGAGGCCGGCGCGGCGGCGGCGCTCAGCCGGCACGGCCGCGCGGCCATTCCGCTCTCCGATCTGGTGCTGTTGGTGAAGTGCCTGGCGGCGCTGTCGCCGGCGGCCTGCGTCAAAGAGATCGATTTGCCCGCCTTGGACGACCTGGCGGCTTAATCAGGGAGGACCCATGCATCTCGACGTCACCTTCATGACCAATACCCTCGGCGAGATCGCGGCCCTGGCGCGGGCCGCCGAGGCGCTGGGCTTCGACGCCGCCTGGACGAGCGAGACCCAGCACGACCCGTTCCTGCCGCTGGCGCTGGTGAGTGAGCACACCTCGCGCCTGCGCTGCGGCACGGCCGTGGCCATCGGCTTCGCGCGCAGCCCGCTGACGCTGGCCCACACCAGTTGGGATCTGGCCGAGCTGTCCGGCGGGCGCTTCATGCTCGGGCTGGGCACGCAGGTGAAGCCGCACATCGAGAAGCGCTTCGGCATGCCCTGGCCGGACAGCCCCGTGAACAAGCTGCGCGAGATGGTGCTGGCGCTGCGCGCCATCTGGAACAGCTGGCAGACCGGCGAGCGCCTCAATTTCCGCGGCGAGTATTTCAAGCACACGCTGATGACGCCGTTCTTCAACCCCGGGCCGATCCCCCAACCGCACATCCCCGTCTACATCGCCGGCGTCAACACCGGCCTGGCCCGCTTGTGCGGCGAGGTCTGCGACGGCTTCCACGTCCACCCCTTCCACACCGCCGGCTACCTGCGCGACGTGCTCAGGCCCGCCATCGGCGAGGGCGCCGCCAAGGCCGGGCGCGACGCCGGGCGGATCGCGTTGGCGGCCTCGGTGTTCGTGATGACCTCGCCCGCCGACGAGGCGCTGGCGCGCTCGCAGATCGCGTTCTACGCCTCCACGCCGTCCTACCGGCCGGTGCTGGAACACCACGGCTGGACCGAGGTCGGCGAGCGGCTGTCCGCGCTGGCCGCGCAGGGCCAGTGGGGCGAGATGCCCGGCCTGGTGAGCGACGCCATGCTCAACGAGTTCGCCCTGGCCGCGCCGCTGGCCGACCTAGCCGCGCCGCTCCGGGCCCGCTACGCCGGGCTGCTGGACCGCGTCACCCTGTATCGGCCGTTCACGCCGGGGGCCGAGGACGACGCCTGGCGTAAATTGGCGGCCGGCCTGCAAGAGTAGTCCGGTCCGCACCGACCCACCGCCCTCAGCATTCATTACTCGGAGATCTGGATGGCCCACTCTCGCCAACCCGGCCGGCTCTCGTTCCTGACCAAGCTCGCTTACGGCGCCGGCGACACCGGCCCGGCCATCGTTGCCGCCATCAACGGCTTCTTCCTGCTGGATTTCCTCATCAACGTCGCCGGGCTGCGGCCGGGCACGGCCGGCAACATCTTCCTGCTGGCCAAGGTCTGGGACGCCGTCAACGATCCCCTCGTCGGCTGGCTCACCGACAGGACCGTCAGCAAGATGGGCCGCCGGCGGCCGTGGCTGCTCTTCGGAGCGCTGCCCTTCGGCCTGGCCTTCCTGCTGCACTGGATCGTGCCGCCGCTCGGGGAAGCCGGCAAGTTCTGGTATTACCTCGTCGTCGCCATCCTGCTGGACACGGCCATCACGGCCGTCAACGTGCCGTACGTGGCCCTGACCCCGGAGCTCACACCGGATTACGACGAGCGCACGCGGTTGAGCTCGTTCCGCTTCGGCTTCTCGATCCTGGGCGGCGTGCTGGCGGCCTTCTTCCATACCCAGATCGTGAACGCCTTCGGCGCGAACGTGTACACGGGCAACGCCGTCAGCATCGCGATCTGGGCCGGGGTGAGCGTGGCCGGCTTCCTGGCCACCTTCTTCGGCACGCGCGAGCCAGACTACGCCACCCACGCCGCCAGCGCCCCGGCCGGGCCGGGTTTCCTGGCCGGGCTGCGCATCGTCTTCAGCAACCGTCCCTTCGTGCTGGTCACCGTCATCTACCTGCTCTCCTGGCTCACCATCCAGTTCGTCCAGAACAACCTGTTCATCTACGCGCGCGACTGGGTCGGCCTGGACGCCTCCGTCTTCGGCTTCCTGCTGCTGGCCCTGCAGTTCTCGAGCTTCATCTTCATGCTCATCTGGGCGCGCATCAGCGAGCGCATCGGCAAGAAGGCCGTCTACTACCTGGGCACGGCCGTCTTCGTGCTGGTCCTGCTCGGCCTGTTCTTCGTCCAGCGCGGCCAGACCACGCTGCTCTTCATCCTGGCCGTCATCGCCGGCGTCGGCGTCGCCGTGTGCTATCTGATCCCGTGGAGCATGCTGCCGGACGTCATCGAACTGGACGAGCTGGAGACCGGCCAGCGGCGCGAGGGCATCTTCGCCGGCTTCTTCGTCCTCCTGCAGAAGCTCGGCTTGTCGCTGGGCCTGTTTGTCTCCGGCTGGGTGCTGGACCTGTCCGGCTACATCCGCGCCGAGCCTGGCCAGGCCGTGCCCGCCCAGCCGGAAAGCGTGCTGCTGGCGCTGCGGGTGCTGGTCGGCCCGGTGGGCGCCATCATCCTGGCCCTCAGCTTCGTGGCCGCCTACCTGTACCCGATCACCCGGGAAAAGCACGCCGAGATTCGGGCCCAGCTGCGCGAGCGCGGGCTGCCGAACTGATCTCTCATCGGTAAACTGCCGGTGACACAGCCCTTGTCTCACCTCATCGTCGACGCCCATCAAGATCTGGCCTGGAACGCGCAGACGTTCGGCCGGGATTACACGCGGCCGGCCCTGGTGACGCGCGAACGGGAACGGGCCGCCAACAGCCCGGCGCCGCTCCACAACGGCGAAACCCTGCTCGGCCTGGCCGACTTCCTGCTGGGGCGCGTGGCCGTGATCTTCGGCACGCTCTTCGCGTCGCCGCGCCGCCGGCAGACGGGCGAGTGGGAAACGCTGGTGTATGACGACCCGGCCGGCGCGCACCGCCTGTACGCCCGGCAACTGGATTACTACCACCGCCTGGCCGACGAGCACGCCGCCTTCCGCCTGATCGGCAGCCGCGCCGATCTGGAGGCCGTGCTGACGACCTGGGACGGCGACGACCTGGCCCGCCGCCGCGTTGGGCTGGTGCCTCTGATGGAAGGCGCCGACGCCATCCGCGAGCCCAAGGAGGCCGAGTGGTGGCAGGAGCGCGGCCTGCGCATCGTGGGCCTGGCCTGGGCCGGCACGCAGTACGCCGGCGGCACCGGCGAGCCCGGCCCGCTCACGGAGCTCGGCCGCCGGCTGCTCGGCGGGCTGGCCGATCTGGGCCTGATCCTGGACCTGGCGCACGCCTCGGACGAAAGCTTCCTGGAGGCGCTTGACCGCTTCCCGGGCGTCGCCATCGCTTCGCACGCCAACCCGCGCGCGCTGGTGCGCAACCCGCGCCGGCCGGAGCGCTTCTTGTCGGACACCATGATCCGGCGGCTGGCCGAGCACGGCGGCGTCGCAGGCGTGGTACCCTGTAATTACTTCCTGAACGCGCAGTGGACGGCGCGCGACGGCAAGCCCGCCGTCACCCTGGAGGCCGTCGTCGCCGCTATCGATCACGTCTGCCAGATCACCGGCAGCGCCGCTCACGTCGGCCTCGGCTCCGACTTCGACGGCGGCTTTGGCGTCGCGACCACGCCGGCCGAGATCGACACCATCGCCGACCTGCGCCAACTTGCGCCGCGCCTGGCCGAACGCGGCTACTCGACCGCCGACGTGGCCGCCATCCTGGGCGGCAACTGGTTGACGGTCTTGCGCCGAGGGCTGCCTGCCTGATGTCTACACCCCCTCCCGCCCGCGCCTCCGAACCCGGGCCGCCGCGCCACGACCTGCGCCAGAGCGTGCTGGCCCGGCTCGGCGTCGCCAGTGTCGGCGCCGGCTTCGTGCTCTTTCTGGTCGGCCTGTTCCCGGAGTCGCTCAGCCTGGATTTCACACTCGGGCTGGGGCTGCTGCAGATCACGCTCTTCCTGGTGGGCATCAGCGCCATGACGCTGGGCGCCTACATCTACATGTACGCCACCCGCCACCGCGCCATGCCGCGCCGGCTGCGCGAGGACGTCGGCGTGCGGCTGATGGCCACCGGCATCGTCGTCGCCTACACCACCGGGCTGGCCGACGTGATCGGCATCGGCACCCATTTCGGCCAGCAGCAGCCGTTTTTCGGCCCGGTCCAGGCCTGGGGCGTGGCCCTGGGCTTGTTCCTGATCATCGTCGGCATCGGCCTGTATTCGCAACGCTGACCGGCCGGCGCTACGCGGCGGCGCGCCGGCCGAGTCTGCCGCTATAATCAAACCGCCTGGAAGGAGAGGCCCCATGAAAGTCCAGAATATCCTGGCTACCAAAGGCTCCAAAGTCCACACCGTCCTGCCCGATCTGCCCATCCGCGAGGCCACCGCGCTGATGGTCCAGCACAATATCGGCGCGCTGGTCATCGTCGACGCCGCCGGCGCGCTGGTGGGGATCCTGTCGGAGCGCGATATCGTGCGCGCCGTCGCCCGCAACCAGGACGTCGGCGAGCCGGTCAGCCGTCTCATGACGCGCACCGTGATCGCCGGCTCGCTGCAAGACGATCTCAGCGCCGTGATGCGGACGATGACCGAGAAGCGCTTCCGCCATCTGCCGGTGGTCGACCACGGCCAACTGGTGGGCATGGTCTCCATCGGCGACCTGGTCAAGGCCCAGCTCGCGCAGTATCAGGGCGAAATCGAGACCCTGGTGACGCAGATCACCCAGGGGGGATCGCAGCCGTGACCACCCAACCTGGCACGGCGGAGCACCCGCTGCGCGTCGCCATTATCGGCTCCGGGCCGGCGGCCTTCTATGCGGCCGAGCATCTCCTGAAGCAGCCCGACCTGACGGTGACGGTCGATATGTTTGACCGGCTGCCCACGCCCTTTGGGCTGGTGCGCGGCGGCGTGGCGCCGGACCATCAGAAGATCAAGACCGTCACCAAGGCCTTCGACGGGATCGCGGCCAACCCGCGCTTCCGCTTCTTCGGCAACGTCGAGTTCGGCCTGCACGTCACGCTGGACGACCTCCGGCAGTATTACCACCAGATCCTGTACGCCACCGGCGCGCAGACCGACCGGCGCATGGGCATCCCCGGCGAAGACCTGACCGGCAGCCATCCGGCCACTGAGTTCGTGGCCTGGTACAACGGCCACCCGGACTACCGCGGGCACGTCTTTGACCTTTCCCAGGAGCGCGCGGCCGTGGTCGGCGTCGGCAACGTCGCCATCGACGTGGCCCGCATTCTGTGCCGCACGCCCGAGGAACTGCTCAAGACCGACATCGCCGAGCACGCCTTCGAGGCCCTGCGCCACAGCCGCATCAAAGAGGTCTACCTGCTCGGCCGGCGCGGCCCGGTCCAGGCCGCGTTCACCAACCCCGAAGTCAAAGAAGTCGGCGAGATGGCTGGCGCCGACGTGCTGGTGCGCGCGGACGAGGTGCAGTTGGATCCGCTGAGCGAAGCCGCCCTGGCCGCCAGCGACGACCGCACGCTGAGGAAGAAGGTCGAGATCCTGCAGGGCTACGCGCTGCGCAAGCCGGACGGCAAGGACAGGCGCTTGCACATCCGCTTCCTGGTCTCGCCGGTGGAACTCATCAGCGATGCCCAGGGGCGCGTCGCGCGCATGAAACTGGTGCGCAACGTGCTGGTGGCCAGCGACACCGGCTCGCTCAACGCCAAGGCCACCGACCAGTTCGAGGAGCTGGAGGTGGGCCTGGTCTTCCGCTCGGTCGGCTACCGCGGCGTGGCGCTGGCGGGCGTGCCCTTTCACGAGCGCTGGGGCGTGATCCTGAACGACAAGGGCCGCGTGCTGGACCCGGACAGCAAGCAGCCGCTGGCGGGCCAGTACACGGCCGGCTGGATCAAGCGCGGGCCGAGCGGCGTCATCGGCACCAACAAGCCAGACTCGGTGGAGACGGTCATGGCAATGCTGGAAGACCTGGCCAAGGGCCAGGTGCTGGCACCTTCCCAACCGGAGGCCGCCGCGGCCGAGGCGCTGGTGCGCGCGCGCCAGCCGCTGAGCGTGTCCTACGCCGAGTGGAAGCGCCTGGACGAGCTCGAATTGCAGCGCGGCCAGACCGCCGGCCGCCCGCGCCTGAAGTTCACGTCGGTGCCGGACATGCTCAGCGCCCTGGGCAAGACCCCGGTGCCCACGCCGTAACGGCCTCGGCCGACCGGCCTCACAACGCTCAACCACCGGCGCGGGAAGCTCTCCCGCGCCGGTGTCATTTCCCATCTCGGACGATTTCGCCCCGAACCACCAACGCGGTCCAACGCACGCCATCGCCGGTACCGGAGCCTGCGCCGTAGAGTCAGGCGGCACGCCACAACCTGAAGGGGGTTGCCGCCATGCGCACTCGGCTTTTCTTTGCCTGCCTGCAAATCGTCGTCGTCGCCGCCGTCCTGATCCTGGGCTGGCCGTCCGTCCCGTCCGCGCGCGCCGACGAGCCCGCCCCGCTGGACGCCTCGCCCACGCTGGAGGGCACGCTCACCGCGCCGCCGTCCACGGAGACGCCGACGCCCGACCCCGTGACCGCGACTCTTACCGCGGAGCCGGCGGCGACCGGGACCGCTCTGCCGGAGGGGACTCTGCCGGCGACTGAGGCCGGCAGCCCGACCCCGGCCGCGACCATTGACCCTGGCGCCACCCTAACGGGCGCGCCCGACCCGGCCACGCCCACGACCACAGTGGCGGCCGCAACCACGGAGCCGGCCGCCACGGCGACAGACCCAGCCACCCCAGCCACCGCGACGGATTCACCGCCGCAGAGCGCCATGCCGTCCGCGACGCCCATGCCGAGCATAGTCGCGCCCGAGAGCGCCACACCTTCGGCCACGCCCACACTAACCGGGACCGCGACCTTCACGCCCACACCGAGCGCCACAGCGTCGCCGACGTTCACGCCGACGCCGACGCCATTACCGGCCTCATCCGCCACACCCGCTGTCCTCTCGCCGGAACCGCCGCAGGCTGAGGCGCCCGCCTCGCGCGCGGGGACGCCGTCCACGACGCTGGTGATCAGCCAGGTCTACGGCGGCGGCGGCAACGCGGGCGCGCCGTACCGCAACGACTTCATCGAGTTGCGCAACCTCGGGCCGAGCGCCGTGGACCTGGGCGGCTGGTCCGTGCAGTACGCGCCGGCCACCAGCGGCAGCTGGCAGAGCGTGGCGCTGGCCGGCCTGGTCCAGCCCGGCAGCACCTACTTGCTGCAGTTGGGCTCCGGCGGCGGCGAAGGCGCGGCCCTGCCGGCGCCGGAGGCCGCGCACAGCCTGAACATAGCCGCGTCCGCGGGCAAGGTCGCCCTGGTGTCCGAGGCCGCGCCCCTGGCCGGCAGCTGTCCGGACAGCGCCCTCGTCGTCGATTTCCTGGGCTACGGCGTCACGGCCAGTTGTTACGAGACTGCCCCGACCGGCAATCTGAGCGCCGGCGCCGCCGCCCACCGGATGGGCCCCGCCGACACGGACCACAACGCCGTCGACTTCGGCGTGGCCGCGCCCAGCCCGCACGGAAACGTCGTCAGCCCGCCGACCTCAACGACGACCCCGACCCCGACGCCAACGCCAACGGTCACCCCCACCCTCCCGGTGACCGTCACCGCCACCGCGACGCCGACCGCGTCTTCCACCATTTCGCCGGCCGCGCCCGGCAGTGTCCTGATCAACGAGGTCGTCACCGATCCGCAACAGGATTGGAGCGGCGGCGGCTTCGGCCCGGTGCCGGGCGCCGGCCCGGTCAGCGACACCGACGAATGGATCGAGCTGCTGATCCTGGCCGACGGCCTGGACCTGACGGCGTGGACGCTGGAGCTGCGCGATGGCTCGGACGTGAGCGGCGATCTGACGGAGGCCGGGGCGTTTCAAGTGGTGCGTTACCTCGGCGCCGGGTCGGCGGCGGCGACGCGCGCCGGCGACCGGTTGGTCCTCGGCAACGTGCGCGGCAGCGGCACGCTCAACAACGCCGTCACCGTTCAACTTCTCGACAGCCACGGCGGCCTGATCGACGCCGTGACACTCGGCGGCGGGGCCCCCAGCGGCGACGCCGACAGCGCCGCGGAGGAGGCCGTCGCGCGGCGGCCGGACGGCGCCGGCCTGTGGGTGCGCCAGGCAGCCACGCCCGGTCAGGCGAATGATCTCGCGCCGCAGCCGACCCCGACGGCCACGGCCACGGCGACCGTCACGCCCACCGCGGCGGCCACGCCCAGCGCTTACCCGGCGGGCGCGGTCCTGATCAACGAGGTCGCCTGGGCGGGCACAGCCGCCTCGGCCAACGACGAGTGGCTGGAGCTCTTCAACCCCGGCCCGATCCCCATCGCCCTCGCCGGCTGGCGTCTGAGCGACGGCGGCGATATCGACCTCAGCTTCCCGCCTGGCCTGGCTATCCCGGCCGGCGGCTTCCTGCTCTTGGAACGCACCGACGACTCGACCATCGCCGATGTGCCGGCCGACCTGCTCTACTCCGGCGGTCTGAGCAACGGCGGCGAGACTCTGGTTCTGCGGGACGCGACCGGCAGCGTCATCGACATCGCCGCCGGGGCGGGCGGCTGGCCGGCCGGGGACGCCGCGCTGTTCGCGACGATGGAACGCGCCGGCGGCGGCTGGCGCACCCAGGCCGGGGCCGCCACGGGGCACGCCGCCGATGGCAGCCCGCTGCGCGGGACGCCGCGCGGGCTCAACTCGGCCTACCGGCCGGCGCCTACGCCGGTGAGCTATCCCGCCACGGTGCTGCTCAACGAAGTCCTGCCAGCGCCCGGCGACGGGTCCGACGAATTCGTGGAAGTTTTCAACACCGGCGCGGAAGCCGTGGACGTCTCCGGCTGGCAATTGGATGACTCCGCCGGCGGCAGCGCGCCCTTCCATCTCCCCGCCGGCACTGTGGTGGGGCCGCGCGCGCTGCTGGCCTTCTCCAAGTCCGAGACCGGCCTGGCCTTCAACAATTCTGGCGACACGGCGCGGCTGCTCCATCCCGACGGCGGTGTGGCGGATGAGTTGGTCTACACCCGCAGCCCCGGCGTGGACGTCAGTTGGGCGCGGGTGCCGGACGGTGGCGCCTGGGCGGCCACCACGCAGGTGACGCCGGGCCTGCCCAACACCGCCGCGCCGCCGGCGGAGGGCGGGCCGCCGGCCGACTCGGGCGCGCCGGAACAGGAAGCCGCCAGCGTGCCGATCGGTGTCTTCCGCACCTGGCCGGCCGGCGCCTGGGCCACCCTGACCGGCCGCGTGACTGTGCCTGCACCGCTGTTTGGGCCGCGCCAGATCTACCTCCAGGATGAGACCGGCGGCATCGCGGTCTACCTGGGGCGCGGCGACTGGCCGGCGCTGCCGGTGGGGCAGTCTGTGACCGTGCTCGGTTATTCGCGCGTGCGGAGCGGGCGCTTCGAACTCTACGTACGCACGCTGTTCCAGGTGGACGCGCCGCCCATGGAAGGCGGCGCCGGGATTGCGCCAGCACCGGGGCCGGTGGGGCCAGGGACAGCGGGATCACTGCTGACCCTGACCGGGCGCGTGGTCAAGCTTGAGTCGACGGCCTTCTGGTTGGACGCCGGCGCCGGTCCGGTGCGCGTGTTCTTCGCCGCCTCTACAGGCGTGCGCCGGCCGAAGGTGGCGCGCGGCGACATCTGGACGGTCACCGGAGTGGTGGTGGAGATGACGGCCACCAAAACGCGCGCGGCCGGCTACCAGTTGCAGCCGCGCTTCGCCGCAGATGTGCAGCCGGTGCGCGCGCGCTACGTGGCCGCGCCCGAGGCGGAGACGCCGACGCCGCCGGAAGAAACACCCCCGGACGAGGCGGCCCCGTCGCCAACGCCTTAGGACCGACATATCCCTTGGGGCCGCGCCGCTACGCCGGCGGGTGGGTGGCGCGTTTGGGCAGCCGGCTGGAAATTGCGCAGACTTCCGTTTGGGGCCGGTCGAGCGCCGCCCAGGCAGGGTGTTTGTGCTAAGATGAATCCAGTTTGACCCCCGCCCTCGCCTTACAACTGGTGCCCGCTGATCAGGCTCCGTCCGACGGAGCCGGCGTTGTCGTCAAGGCGGCGCGTCCGCGCGCCCTCAAGCGCCGGCTGCGTTGATCAGGAAAGGAGGGAACCACCGCCAAGCCCGCCGGACAGTCGTATCCAGCGTCCCATCTTCGGCAAAGGAGATCACCCTATGACCATGTCACGCGTCATTCTCCTAGCCGGTCAGGCCGGCCTCCGGTCTGCCGTCATCCGGATCCTGTTCGCGGGTCTGTTGGCCCTCGGCCTCGCCTCCCCCGCGCTGGCCGAAGCCGCGCCCGCCGCGCCCATCCCCGGACCATGTGTGGACAGCGTCCTGCCCGGCGGCGCCCTGGCCAAGCTTTGCGTGCCCGCCGCCGGCTGGAACGGCGATCTGGTCCTTTACGCGCACGGCTACGTCCCGGCCGGCGCGCCGCTGAACGCGTACGAATCCCAGCTGAGTCTGCCGGACGGCACCTATCTGCCGGCCCTGCTGCAGAGCCTCGGGTACGCCTTCGCCGCCACCAGCTATCGCGTCAACGGTCTGGCCATCTTGCCCGCCCTGGACGATCTGGAGGAATTAACCGCCGCCTTCAGCGCCCAGTACGGCCAACCCGGCCACACCTACCTCACCGGCGTCTCCGAAGGCGGCCTGATCACGGCGCTGGCCGTGGAACAGGCGCCCGGCTTGTACGATGGCGGCCTGGCCACCTGCGGCCCCCTCGGCGACTTCCGCCAGCAGATCAATTACTTCGGCGACTTCCGCGTGCTGTTCGACTACTTCTTCCCCGGCACGCTGCCGCCCACCGCCATCAGCATCCCGGCCAGCGTCCCGCTCAACTGGGAGAACGTGTATGTCCCGGTCATCAGCGCCCGGCTCGCCCAAGACCCCCTGGCGGCGGCGGCGTTGATGCGCACGTCCAACGCGGCCTTTGACACCGCCGACCTGACGACGATCGGCCAGACTACGCTGGGCGTGCTGTGGTACAACGTCTTCGCCACGAACGACGCCGCCGCCAAGCTCGGCGGCAACCCGTTCGACAACACCCAGCGCTGGTACAGCGGCTCGCGCAACGACCTGCGCCTCAACCGGCTGGTGGCGCGTTTCCCGGCCAGCCCGACGGCGCTCGGCAATCTGGGCGCGTATCAGACCTCCGGCCAGCTGACCGTCCCGCTGGTGGCCCTGCACACCACCGCCGACGAGATCGTGCCCTACGGGCAGGCCCGAACCTATGCGGCCAAGGTCCAAACGTCCGGCGCCGGCCGCTTCACGCTGCTGCCGATCCAGCGCTACGGCCACTGCAACTTCACGTCGCAAGAAGTCCTGACGGCCTTTGCCGTGCTGGTGCTGCAGGTCACTGGCCAGGCGCTGCCGTAAGCGACCCTCCCCCGTCAGAGACACAACGCGCGGCGAGGCCAACACCTCGCCGCGCGTCATTTAATCGCCGTCGTCCCCGGTTCAGCGCTTGCGCGTGGGATCGCCCTTGGTGGTGTTGAGGCGCACCGCCTGGCGCACCAGCGCCTTGAACGCCGTGGGCCGGATATCCCGCCGGCTGGTCAGCTTGATGTGGCGCATCCGGTCACCGTCCCCTTGCAGCAGACCGCCGGGGTCGGCCATCTCCGCGCCGCGCCAGAAGCCGAAGTTGATGTGCGCTTTGTGCGCCTTGATGAAGATCAGCGGCCCGCCCTGCTCGTAGACGGGCTGGGCCCACTTGACGGTCTCGACCGCCTTGGGCGCCGCGCTCCGCACCAGGCGGCGCAGGGCGCTGACGATCTCGGCCTGCTCGGCCGGCAGGGCGCGCACATACTCGTCGACCGTTCGTGTCGGCATACGGCCTCCGCCTCTCAGTGGTGCTGCGTCAGGCTGAACCAATTCCCAAAGCCGTCTTTGAAGATCGCCTCCACGCCGTAGGGCCGGGCCTGCGGCGGAGCGATGAACTCCACGCCCTGGCGCTGCAGTTGTTCATAGGTCGCCTGGCAATCGTCGGTCTCGAACACGCCGGTGCCCATCAGCCCGCGCTCCAGGACGGCACGCAGGAGTTTGGCCGATTCTTCGTCCATCATCCCGCCCGGCTGCACAGCGTACAGGATCAACTCCAGGTCCGGCTGGCCTTTGGGGCCGACGGTCAACCAGCGGAAGCCGCCGTCCAGGCGGAAGTCGGTGCGGACCTCAAAGCCGAGTTTGTGCGTGTAGAAGGCCAGGGCCGCGTCCTGGTCGGTGACGTAGATGGTGGCGTGCGACAGCTTGGTGATCATGCTAGCTCTCCTGCGCGTGGATTGCCGTTACACACTCAGCCCCTTGGCCCACACCGGCCGCGCCAGCCCGACTTCCGGCTGGCCGGCCAGCAATGGGCCGGCCGCTTGCATGTAGCTCCAGAACCAGGGGCGCTGCCCAGCCTGCTCAAACGCCTCCCGGCTGGAGTAAATCTCGAACAGGTAAAACGTGTCGGCGTCGTTTTCGTCCAGGCAGACGGCCGCCGTCTCCTGCCCGTAGTTCTCGGCCGCATGGGGCGCCAGGTGTTGCTCATACAGGCGATAGACCGCGTCGCGTTGGCCGGGCAGGGTCTTTGTCTTGATGACGACAGCGAGCTTAGGCATAGTCGGTTGGCCTCCAGTCAACAAAGGGCGTTGTTGAAGACAGGATAACCGAGGGCCAGAACAGATGTCTTCTCGAAAATTGCGCTGTTAGCGGGCTGGCGTATCGGTCGGCACGCCGGCCATCTGCAGGAAGCAGGCCGGGATGAAGCGCCGGCGCGCCACCATCACCGCCCGGTAGCGCTGCGGCGGCTGACCGACGGCGCGCGTGAACAGACTACTGAACGAGCCCAGGCTCTGAAAGCCCACCGCCAGGCAGACCTCGGTCACGGTGAGCCGGCCGGCCGCGAGCAACTCCTTGGCCTTGGCGATGCGGCGTCTGATCAGGTACTGATGGGGCGTCTGGCCGTAGGCCTGGCGGAAGAGGCGGATGAAGTGGAAGCGCGAGAAGTGGGCTTGCCGCGCGACCCGATCCAGGTTGAGCGGTCCCGCAAAGTGGGCGTCCATAAGAGCGCGCGCCTGGCGCAGGCGGTGCCGCATCTCAAGGCGGCGGCGTGGCTGACCAGAGAGGCCGGCGAAAGGAGACCACATAAAGAAGGCGTCTTGACGTCTGAGAGCTGATCGTTATGACGGCGACAACGCATTTATAGCGTGAGGCCGGCCGGGCGTTGGGAGAAAGTTAGTGCCTGGCGCCGTGCCCGCTGCCGCTTCGCGGATCGATCACGCTATTTTCACTCTAAACCCGCTTGAAGCTGGTTGGCGGGAACCCTATCATGACGCCGTCCAATTTCGTGAAGTTGACCAGCGCCATCTTGAACGACCGTCCGGCTTGACTGGGATGCGGCTGGACAAAAGGGGCCACCATGCTCATGCGTACAGACTACCATCGGATTAGCCAAACGGTTCGGGCCGGCCTGCTGATCAGCGCGGTCTGCCTCTGGCTGGGCGTCCTGCCACAGCCAGCCGCGGCTCTCAGCGGCGTCCACCAGGTCCCGGCCAACCTGTTGACCAACGGCGGCTTCGAGGCCGGCTCCCTCACTGGCTGGGAGGTCACCGGCAGCCTGTCCGTCACCGCCGCCGCCGCCGCCACGGGCGCTTACGGCGCGTACATGCCCACCACCGGCCGCCTGGACCAGGTCTTCGCCACCACGCCCGGCCAGGTCTACACCGTCACCGCCCGGCTGCGCATCGACCAGCAGATCGTCACGCCCACGTGGGGCGGTCTGCGCTTTCAGGTAGTCAACTCCAGTTGGTCGCAGCGCGCGGCCAGCCCCTACTACACCACGGCCAACTCGCCGGCCAGCGTGTGGACATTCGTCCAGTTCAGCTTCACGGCCAACACCGCCACCTCGCGCCTGGTCTATGAGAACTTCAGCGGCGGCGGCCAGTTCCGGGCCTCGGCCGACGACCTCCAGGTCAGCGCCGCGGCGTCCGCGGCGACGGCCACCGCCCTCCCGGCGACGGCCACGCCGTCCCACACACCCACCGCGCCGGCGCCAACGGCGGCCCCGTCTTCCACCTCCAGCGCGCCGACCGCGACGCCGGCCAGCCCGCTGCCCCCCACGGCCACGCCCAGCCCCGCCGGGGCGCCGGTCTTCCTGCCGATCGGCGTCGGCTACTCGGACGTGATCCCGCACCAGCTGGTGCGCGCCGGCGACGATCGCGTGTACGCCTTCGCGGCGCAGCCGTACACCTCGGCCCTGCGCGCTTACTGGACCGCGAATCCCGGTCTGCCGGCCGCCGGCGCCGTCTTCAACACGCTCCTGGTGAACGACTCCAGCAACCTCTTGTCCGTCGACGCCGCCTATGACGGCGCCGCGTACATCCACGTGCTGGTCAACACCAACGCCGGCGTCCTCAAAGACTACGTCTTCGACCTCGCCACGCACACGTTCCGGACGCCGGTGACCCTGGCCAGCGGCAACCCCACCGTCGGCGGCGATTACATCGGCACCAGTGGTGTCTCGGGCCTGTTCGACCAGAAAGGCGAGCTGCACCTGGCGTACTGGTCCGCCAACCAGCACATCACCCACCAGGCCTTCACCTACGACGCGGCCGCCCATACGCTGACCGCGGTCGGCGCCGCGGTCCAGGTGGACGCGCTCGGCAGCGCCAATCATCCGGTCCTGGCGATCTCGCCGCTCGATCAATCAGTCACGGTGGCCTGGGTGTCCCAAGCCACGGCGCCGGCCCGCATCCTGGCCCGGTCCCGCACCGCCCTCGGCAGCTGGGGCGCCGTCGAGACCGTCAGCCTGGCGCCGGTCTGGACCAGCACCAACGCGGGCATCAACATTGATCAGGGGCCGAGCTTGCTGATCGACACGGCCGGCACCCGGCACCTGCTTTACATCGAGGACTGGGACACTTCTGGCGACTACGGCCGCGTGCATTACGCCGCCAGCACCGGCGGCGGCTGGGCCGACCAGGCTCTGCCGGCCTACTCGCACGACCCGGCCCTGGCCGTGGATGGCGCCAACCGTCTGTACCTGATAGGTCACGGCCACCCCAACAACGCCCAGCTACAGCCCGGCAACCCGGCCTGCCGCAGCATGGACGAGATGTGCCTGATGCCACGCAACAGCGACGGCACCTGGGGGCCCACGCAGCTCTTCGCGCCGCGGCCCGGCCTCGAGTCGTTTGACGCCAGCCCGTCGGTCAAGTGGTCCGTCGTCGGCTTCAACCGCCCGGAGGCGCTGGAGTTCCTGTTCTTCTCGACACCCTACAACGCCCCGCTGCTCTACTACGGCCGTTTTGAAACCGCCTCGAGCGCGACGCCCACGCCGCTGCCGACGAACACCGCCACGGCGGCGCCTTCGCAGACGCCGTTACCGACGAACACGCCAACACCGCTACCCACGGCTGCGGCTTCAGCGACGCCTTCGCAAACGCCGCCGCCGACAAACACGCCAACACCGCTGCCCACGAATACGGTGTCAGCGACGCCTTCGCAAACGCCGCTGCCGACGAACACGCCGCCGGCCACGGCTCTCCCAGACCTGATCTTCGCTGATGATTTCGAGGCCGGGTCGCTGCTGGCCTGGACCAGCGCCGTCACCGACAGCGGCGACCTGCGCGCGGCGTCGGCCGCCGCCCTGGTCGGAGCCAACGGCTTGCAGGCCGTCATCGACGACAACACCGCCGTCTACGTGACCGACGACAACCCTAACGCCGAGCGCCGTTACCGGGTCCGCTTCTACTTCGACCCCAACTCGGTCACCATGGCCAACAACGACCTGCACGTCCTCCTGTACGGGTACTCGGGCGCCTCCACGGCCGTCCTGCGGGTGGAGTTCCGGCGCTCGAGCAGCGCCTACCAGTTGCGCGCCGGCCTGCTCAACGACGGCACGAGCTGGACCTCCACCAGCTACGTCACCGTCAGCGACGCCCCGCACGTCGTCGAGCTCGACTGGCGCGCCTCGGCCGCGGCCGGCGCCAACTCCGGCGGCCTGACCTTCTGGATCGACGGCACCCAGCGCGCCAACCTGACCGGCACCGACAACGACACCCGCCGCCTGGACCGCGTCCGCCTCGGCGCCGTGACCGGGATCGACGCCGGCACGCGCGGCACCGTCTTCTTCGACGCCTTCGAGGCGCGCCGCGAGAGCTACATCGGTCCGGCCGCCGGCCCCACGCCCACCGCGACACCCACCACCGTTCCACCGACCGCGACGAGCCCGGCGCCGACGCTCACGCCCACCGCCAGCGGCGTTCCGCCCACGGCCACTCCGCCCGCGCCCACACCGACCGCCCCGCCGGCCGCCGCCAATCTGCTGAACAACGGCAGCTTTGAGACCGGCTCGCTCGCCGGCTGGGAGGACTACGGCGGCATGTCGGTGCCGGTTTCGGCCGCCTACACCGGCGCCTTTGGCGCCTACATGCCCAGCGACGGCCGCATCGACCAGGTCTTCGCCACCACCCCCGGCCAGGTCTACACCGTCACCGCCCGCCTGCGCATCGACCAACAGACCGTCGCGCCCACCTGGGGCGGCCTGCGCGTCCGCGTGGTCAATGCCACTTGGATGCAGCTCGCCACCAGCCCGCACTTCACACTCGCCAACTCGCCGGCCGGCACGTGGACGCTCGTCCAGTTCACGTTCACGGCCAACACCGCCACCACCCGCCTCAATTACGAAAACTTCAGCAACGGCGAATATCAGGCCTCGGCCGACGCGTTCAGCGTGACGGGGCCGTGAGGCCGCCGCCGACGGCCGAGGCGGTGTGCGCCCGCGCCTCGGCCGTCGGCCGGACCCGGATGCTATAATGGGCGCATGACCCTGTCGCTGGCGGAAATCGAGCACATCGCGGCCCTGGCTCGTCTGCGTCTGACCGACGCCGAGAAGGCCCGTTACCGCGAGCAGCTTTCGGCCGTCCTGGATTACATGGCGCGCCTGCGCCAGGTGGACACCACCCACATCGCGCCGACCGCGGCCATGCTGCCCCTGCAAACGGTGCTGCGCCGCGACGAGGTCCAGCCCTCCCTCTCCCCAGCCGAACTGCTGGCCAATGCGCCGGCCGCCGACGGCGACACCTTCCGCGTGCCGCCGGTGCTGGAGTAGCCCGCCGCCCGCGGGGGATATCGGCCGGCCGCCATGCTCACCACCCTGACCCTCAGCGAAGCTGCCGCGCGCTTGCGCGCCGGTGACCTCTCCAGCCAGGAGCTCACCGACGCCTGTCTGACGCGGCTGGCGGCTCTGGAACCCACGCTGCACGCCTTCATTACGCCGACCCCGGAGCTGGCCCGCGCGGCCGCCCGGGCCGCCGATGCCCGGCTGACGGCCTGGCGGCGTGATCCGGCCCAGCCGTTGCCGCCGCTGACCGGGCTGCCGCTGGCCATCAAAGACGTGCTCTGCCTGGCCGGCACGCGCACCACGGCCGGCTCGCGCATCCTCGAGAACTTCATCGCCCCGTACACGGCCACGGCCGTTCAGCGCGTGCTGGACGCCGGCGGCGTGATCGTGGGCAAGACCAACTGCGACGAATTCGCCATGGGGTCGTCCACCGAGAACTCGGCCTATGGCGTCACGCGCAACCCCTGGAATCCGGCCCGCGTGCCGGGCGGCTCGTCGGGAGGCAGCGCGGCCGCCGTGGCCGCCGGCCTGTGCCTGGGCGCCTTGGGCACAGATACGGGCGGCAGCGTCCGCCAGCCGGCCGCCCTGTGCGGCGTGGCCGGCCTGAAGACCAGCTACGGCCGCGTCAGCCGCTACGGCCTGATCGCCTACGGCTCATCGCTGGACTCGATCGGACCGCTGGCGCGCAGCGTGGCCGATGTGGCGCTGCTCTTCGCTGTGATCGCCGGCCACGACCCGCGTGACGCGACCACCTGGCCGGACCCGGTGCCCGCCCTCGCCCCCTGGCCCGCGGACCTGGCCGGCGTGCGCGTCGGCGTCCCGCGCGAGTACTTCCTGCCCGGCATGCAGCCGGAGGTGGAGCAGGCCGTGCGCGCCGCCATCGCGACGCTGGCCGACCTGGGCGCGCAGGTAGTGCCGATCACGCTGCCCCACACTGAGTATGCGCTGCCCGTGTATTACCTGATCGCGCCGGCCGAGGCCTCAGCCAACCTGGCCCGCTTCGACGGCGTGCGTTACGGTCCGCGCGCCGAGGCCGACGCGCTCTGGGACGTGTACGAGGCCACGCGCGGCGCGCGCTTCGGGGCCGAGGTCAAACGCCGCATCATGCTCGGCACCTACGCCCTCTCGGCCGGCTATCACGACGCCTATTACGGGCAGGCGCAGAAGGTGCGCACCCTGATCAAGGCCGACTTCGACAACGCCTTCCAGCAGGTGGACCTGATCGCCTGCCCGGTGGCGCCGACGACGGCCTTCCCGATCGGCGCGAAAACCGACGACCCGCTGGCCATGTATCTGGAAGACGTCTTCACGCTGCCGCCCAGCCTGGCCGGGATCTGCGGCCTGGCGGTGCCCTGCGGCTTCGACGCCGCCGGCCTGCCGATCGGCCTGCAGTTGCTCGGGCCGGCGCTGGGCGAGGCCCAGATCTTGCGCGCCGGCCAGGCCTACGAGCAGGCCACCGCTTGGCATCGACAACGACCCCATCTCTAGTCTCGCCTCTTGCGGCCTAGAAATCAGAGACTGGAGACCAGAGTCTGACAAGGACGCCCTACATGAAAATCATCATCCCGCTCGCCGGCTACGGGAAACGTCTCCGCCCGCACACTTTCACCAAACCCAAACCGCTGGTCAACGTCGCCGGCAAGCCCGTCCTCGGGCACGTGCTGGATATGTTTCAGACGCTGGACAACGTCGAGGAGATCATCTTCATCGTCGGCCACCTGGGCGAGCAGATCGAAGACTACGTCGCCGCCAATTACCCGCACATCCGCGCCAGCTACTACGAGCAGAAAGAGCTTAACGGCCAGTCCACGGCCATCTACCTGGCGCGCGAGCGGCTGACCGGCGGGCCGATGCTGATGGTCTTCGTCGACACCATCGTCGAGACCGACCTGGCCCGCCTGAAGCACGAGACCGCCGACGCGATCGCCTGGGTGAAAGAGGTCGAGGACCCGCGCCGCTTCGGCGTGGCCGAGGTGGGCGCGGACGGCTGGGTGACGCGCCTGATCGAGAAACCCAAGGATCTGAGCAACAACCTGGTCGTCGTCGGGTTCTACTACTTCAAAGACAGCGCCCTGCTGATCGACTGCATCCGCGAGCAGATCGAGCAGGACGTGCGCACGCAGAACGAGTACTTCCTGGCGGACGCCGTCAACCTGATGCTCAAGCGCGGCGTGCAGATGCGCGTCCAGAAGGTGGACGTCTGGCAGGACTGCGGCAAGGTCGAGACGGTCTTGGAGACCAACCGCTACCTGCTCGCGCACGGGCACGACACCGCCGCCACGACCCAGCTGGACGGCTGCGTGATCGTGCCGCCGGTCAACATCCACCCGACCGCCAAGGTCAAGAACTCGGTCATCGGGCCGTTCGCCACCATCGCGGCCGGCTGCGTGGTGGAGGAAGCCCTGATCCAGGACTCGATCCTGGACGAGGGCGCCACGGTGCGTTCGGCCCTGCTCAAGCAGTCGCTGATCGGCCGCGATGCGCGCCTGACCGGGCGCTTCCGCACCTTCAACATCGGCGAGGCGTCCGAAGTGGGCTTCGAGTAGAGGCCCAAGGCCCGCCGAGCATGCCTCGCGCCGTCGAGTGCCGTTCGGAGTACACCTACGCCCAGCGGCCGAGCGCCCTCCTCTGGGCGGGCCGGCGCCGGGAGGTGGCGGCGGTGCTGGCCGAGTGGCGCGCGCCGGGCGGCAAGGGCTTCCGCGTGCGCGCCGTCGACGGCGCAGTTTTTGTGGTGACCTACGTCGAGCAGTTCGACGAGTGGCAGATCCAACTCATAGGAGACGCAAGCCAAACGACACAGGACGCAGGCTGAGCGCCGGCCGGCGTCCGCCGTCCACTGTCTTTCGTCAGGCCAATATGCGTAATCTCATCTCGCAACGCGTTCAGTCCGTGCCGCCCTCGGGGATTCGCAAGTACTTCGATATCGCCGCCACGATGAAGGACGTCATCTCGCTCGGCATCGGCGAACCGGACTTCGTCACGCCGCCGCCGATCCTGCAGGCCGGCATCGAGGCGCTGCAGCGCGGCGAGACCCACTACACCTCCAACTCCGGGATCGCCGAGCTGCGCCGGGCGGTGGCCGCCAACCTGGAGCGCCTGTACGGCGTGAGCTATGACCCGGAAGCCGAACTGCTGATGACGGTCGGCGTCTCCGAGGCGCTCTACCTGGCCCTGACCGCCCTGCTCGACCCTGGCGACGAGGTCATCGTCCCGCAGCCGTGCTTCGTGGCCTACACCGCCGAGGTGGCCTTCGCCGGCGGCGTGCCGGTCACCATCCCGACGCACGTTGAAGACAACTTCCAGGTGACGGCCGACGCCATCGCGCGCAAGCTCACACCGCGCACCAAGGCGCTGCTGATCGGCTACCCCAACAACCCCACCGGCGCGGTGATGAGCCGCGAGAACCTGAGCCAGATCGCGGCGCTGGCCGAGCAGCACGACCTGATCGTGATCTCGGACGAGATCTACGACCGGCTGGTGTACGGCGGAGAGCACGTCTGCTTCGCGGCGCTGCCGGGCATGCGGGCGCGCACCATCACGCTGGGCGGCTTCTCCAAGAGCCACGCCATGACCGGCTGGCGCCTGGGCTACGCCGCCGGCCCGGCCGAGATCCTGGGCGCCATGCGCAAGGTCCACCAGTACACGATCATGTCCGCGCCGACCTCGGCACAGTTCGCGGCGCTGGAGGCCTTCAGCAGCGGCGAGCCCTTCGTCCAGCAGATGGTGGCCGAGTACGACCGCCGCCGCCAACTGCTCGTGAAGGGCCTCAACGCGCTCGGCCTGGACTGTTTCGAGCCCAAGGGCGCGTTCTACGCGTTCCCGTCGGTGGCCAAGAGCGGCCTGGACGATACCGCTTTCGCCGACACGCTGTTGGACGAGGAGCACGTGGCCGTGGTGCCCGGCTCGGCCTTCGGCGAGGGCGGCGCCGGCTTCGTGCGGCTGTCTTACGCCACGGCCTACGAGAAGATCGAGGAGGCGCTCAATCGCTTCGAACGCTTCATGCGCCGGCATGGCTGAGCGGCGCCGCGCCAGACTGGCCCATGCCGGATCGGGATTACACGCACCGCGCCGTCGTCGATAAGCTCGGCCTCCAGCCGGGGATGGCCGTGCGCGTGGTCGGCGTCCGCGCCAGCACCGCCGGGGCGCGGGAACTGCTGGCGGACGTCGCGGCCCGCACTGGCCGGCGGCCGGTGACGGCGCGCACGCCCGCCGACGTGGTCCTGTACTGGCCCCGGACGGCGGCCGAGATCGGGCCGACGCTGGCGGCGCTGCGCGGCCAGATCCACCCGGCCGGCGGCATCTGGGTGATTACGGCCAAACGCGGCTGGGCCAGCGCCAGCGGCCTGGCGTATTTCAATCAGGATCAACTCATCCCGCTGGGCGCGGCCGCGCGCCTGGTGGACAACAAGGTGTGCTCGCTCTCCGAGCGGGAGAGCGCCATGCGGTTTGTGATCCGGAGGGACGAACGACCCAAGACGAAGGCCGAAGGCCGGCCCTGACAGGCCGCCCTTCGTCTTTCGTCCGCCGTCATCCGTCAGTCGCCATGCCCTACGAACCCGTCATCGGCCTGGAAGTCCATGCCGAGCTGCTGACCCTGTCTAAGATGTTCTGCGGCTGCGCCGTGGTCACATCCACCGCAGCGCCGCCCAACTCCGTGGTCTGCCCGGTGTGCGCGGGCCTGCCCGGCACGCTGCCGGTGATCAACGCCCGCGCCGTGGAGTTCGCGCTGCGCGTGGCCGCCGCCTTGAACTGCCGGGTGCCGCCGCTCAACGTCTTCGCGCGCAAGAATTACTTCTACCCGGACCTGCCCAAGGGCTACCAGATCTCGCAGTACGAGCTGCCCCTGGCCGTGGACGGCTGGCTGGACATCGACACGGCCGCGGGGACCCAGCGGGTGCGCATCCGGCGCGTCCATCTGGAGGAGGACACCGGCAAGCTCTTCCACGTGGACGCGCGCGACCCGGCCGGCACGCCTGGCTCCCGGGACGGCGAGCACTCGCGCGTGGACCTCAACCGGGCCGGCGTCCCGCTGCTCGAGATCGTGTCCGAGCCGGACCTGCACTCGGCCGAGGCCGTCAAAGCCTACTGCGTGGCGCTCCGCAACCTGCTGCGCTATCTGGACGTCAACTCCGGCGACATGGAGAAGGGCGTCATCCGCTTCGAGCCGAACATCTCCGTGCGCCTGGCCGGCAGCGCCGAGCTGCGCACCCGCACCGAACTCAAGAACCTGAACTCGTTCCGCGCCATCGAGCGCGCCACGCTTTTCGAGATCGAGCGCCAGAGCCAGGTCTGGGACAGCGGCGGCCGCGTGCTCCAGGAGACGCGCGGCTGGGACGAGGCCGCCGGCGTCACCGTGGCCCAGCGCGGCAAGGAGCACGCCCACGACTACCGCTACTTCCCCGAGCCAGACCTGCCGCCGCTGGCGATCTCGCCGGCCTGGGTCGAGGCCGTCCGCGCCGGCCTGCCGGAACTGCCCGCCGCCAAGCGCGCCCGCTTCGAGAGCGCCTACGGCCTGAGCCGCTATGACGCCGAGCTGCTGAGCGAAGACCGCGCCGTGGCCGACTACTTCGAACAGGCCGTGGCCGCCCAGCCGCCCGAGCGCCGCCATCCGAAAGCCATCGCCAACTGGCTGACGGGCGAGCTGTTCCGGCTGATGAACGCCTCCAGCCAGATGATCGCGCAGGTAAAGGTGACGCCGGCCGACCTGGCGGCGCTGGTCGAGCTGGTGACGGCCGGCACGCTCAACGTGAACACGGCTAAGACCGTGCTCGGCGCCATGTTCACCAGCGGGCGCGCCCCGGCCGACCTGGTGGCCGAGCAGGGCCTGGCCCAGGTGAGCGACACCGCCGCGCTGGAGACGCTGGTGGACGGCGTGCTGGCCGGCCACCCCGAACAGGTGGCCACCTATCTGGGCGGCAAGGCGACGGTGGCGCAGTGGTTTTTCGGCCAGGTGATGAAACAGTCGCAGGGGCGCGGCAACCCCCAGGTGATCCGGCGCCTGCTGGAAGATAAGCTTGAAGCTCTGAAACGTGCGCGCGCCGCCTGAGGCGCGCTCTTGTTCCGCCGACGCCCGGCCCGGCGCCGCCCACAGCGCCCGGCCGGGATTGACCATCCCAAGGAGTCTGTATGCCGAAACCAGAGTTCAACCCCTTTGAGGTCGCCCAACGCCAGTTCGACGCCGTCGCCGACAAGCTCAAGCTGGACGAGCACGTGCGCGCCATCCTGCGCTGGCCGATGCGCGAGTACCGCTTCCAGATCCCGGTGCGCATGGACGACGGCTCGATCAACGTCTACTTCGGCTACCGTGTCCAGCACAACGACGCGCGCGGCCCGGCCAAGGGCGGCATCCGCTTCCACCCGAATGAGACCGTGGACACGGTCCGGGCGCTGGCGATGTGGATGACGTGGAAATGCGCGGCCGCCGATATCCCGCTCGGCGGCGGCAAGGGCGGCGTGGTGGTGGACCCGGCCGGCCTGTCGGTGGGCGAGAAGGAGCGCCTGTGCCGCGGCTTCATCGACGGCATCTGGAAGAACCTCGGCCCGCGCATCGACGTGCCCGCCCCGGATGTGGGCACCACCCCGCAGATGATGGGCTGGATGATGGACGAGTACTCCAAACTCACCGGCCAGTATGTGCCGGGCGTGATCACGGGCAAGCCGGTGGGCAGCGGCGGCTCGCTCGGCCGTACGGAGGCCACCGGCTTCGGCGTCATCCACACCATCCGTGAGGCGCTGCGCCTGCTGCAGTTGGACGGCCGCACCTGCACGGCGTCGGTGCAGGGCTTCGGCAACGTCGGCCAGTATGCGGCCATCGGCTTCAGCGAGCTCCTGGGCGGCAAGGTGGTGGCCGTCTCGTGCTATGACCGGCACGACAAGACCGCGCACACCTTCTTCAAGCCGGACGGCCTGGACGCGCGCTTCCTGCAGTCCATCACCGACCAGTACGGCACGATCGACAAGGCCAAGGCCCAGGCGGCCGGCTGCGTGATCGAACCCGGCGACGCCTGGCTGTCTAAGGACGTGGACGTGCTCATCCCGGCCGCGCTGGAGGGCCAGCTCACCGCCGAGACGGCCGACCAGGTCAGCCGCCAGGTCAAGATCGTGGCGGAGGGCGCCAACGGCCCGACCACGCCCGAGGCCGACGCCATCTTCCAGAAGCGCGGGCTCTTCCTGATCCCGGACTTCCTGTGCAACGCCGGCGGCGTGACGGTCTCGTACTTTGAAAGCGTGCAGAGCGACGCCAACTACTACTGGGAGCACGAGGCCGTGCTGCGCCGGCTGGATCAGAAGATGACGGCCGCCTTCCAGGGCGTCTCCCAGATGGCGCGCGAGCGCGACGTCTACATGCGCGACGCCGCCTACATGGTCGCGATCGACCGCGTGGTCAAGGCGATGGAATTGCGCGGCTGGGTGTAGCCGCCGAACCGGCCTCGCCGGATAACGCGCCGTGCCCGGCCAATGGCCGGGCACGGCTTTTTCTTTCCCTGTCCTCCCGCGGGGTCAGCCCGCGTCCGGGGCCAGCAGCGCCACCGCCTGGCTGCGCACATCGTCCAGGATCAGCTCAAGGTGGTGCCCCGGCCGAAAATCGGCGACGTCGATCAGGCGCAGGCAGGCGGCCACCGCCGGGCTGGCCGCCACCCGGTCCAGCAGGCGGTTGGGCGTGCCGGAGAAAAAATCCTGGTTGAAGACTGACTGCGGATCGTCCAGGCAGACGGCCACCGGGTAGATCTGCGCCTCCATCAGGTCCTGAAAGAAGTGCGTGCCCAGGGACGGCTCCGGCGCCGGCCCATGGCCGCGCCCGGCCAGCTCCACCAGGGCGCCGGCGTTGTAGATGTCGGCGTAGCTCACGTACACGCCCAGCTCCGGGTTGGTGGTGCCCCAGCGGCCCGGCCCCACCAGGATGTACGCCTTCTCGCCCAAAGTAAGGTTGAGCTGCGCGATGGCCTTGGTCAGCTCGGCGCGCCCGGCCGCCGTGGGCAGGACCGAGTAGGCCTCGGGCGCCACGTAGACCACGTGGCGGATGTGCGGCAGGTAGCCTTGCGGCACCACAAAGCGCGTAGACAGGATGACGCGCTCCGGCGCCAGGTCGCGTGGCAGGGCGGCCACGGCCGGCAGCGGCAGCGTGCTTTGCGGCCGGCATTGCAGCAGCGTCAGCGCCACCTGCGGCCGCCCGCCGTCGGCGTCCACCACGCGCACCGTGAACTCCAGGTCCACGGCCACGTGGTAATGCTCCTCCAACACCCGCAGCATCTGGGCCAGCAGGGCCGCGAAGGAGGTCCGGCGCACCAGGCCATCGAAGGTCAGCACCAGGCCGGGGATGTCGCCGGCCAGCAGCGTGCCGCGCGGCGTCGTGAAGAAGCCGTCCGCCTCCAGTTGCGCCAGGTAGCGCAGCGCCGGGTAGTCCGGCGTCAGGACCTCGGCCACCGGCCGGGTGACCAGCGTGTTGGCCTCCAGGTCGATCAGGTCCACCCAGTGCTGTGAGTAGAAGCGCAGAGCCTCCGGCGAGTCGTCGGGCTGGAGGGTGGGGTGGCTGAGCGCGATCAGGTGCGGGTAGTCGTTGCCGACGCGGTCGACGGCGCGCGTCCCCAGCCCCCACACCAGCCGCACAAAGCCGGCCTCGGGCCGGATGCGCGGCGACCAGCGATACAGGTTGCGGCTGAAGGCCACGCCCGCCCCGAACGGCAGGCAATAACGCCCAAAGCGCTCGCCCTGCACCACCTGGATCAGGATGGCCATGCGCTCGTCGTAGTCTTGCAGCTTCTTGCTGCGCCGGTAGAGCAGGGCCTCCGGCTTGAGCGTGCTGGCGTACGTTTGGGCAATGGCCTGCGTCAGCGCCCGCAGGTTCTCGTCCGGCGTCCCCTGGTTGGGACAGAAGAAGCTGTCGTACTTGCCGGCGAAAGAGGTGCCGAAGTTGTCCTCTAACTGGCTGGACGAGCGCACGATCAGCGGCTGCGCGCCCACGCGCGCCAGCATCGCCTCCAGCTCGCGCACGATCTCGGGCGGGAACCCGCCGGCCTGGAACTCGGCCTGGATCTGCGGATACTCCGCCCGGATCTGGTCCTCCGGCTTGTATTTCTGATTGTTCCAGTGCATCAGCCCGTTCATGGCCATGAACAGGTAGATCAGGTCCGAGCCCAGATAGTAGGACTCGGGCACGCGCACACTGGCGCGCACCGCCGGGTCGGCCGCCGTCTGCAGGATGCGCGCCGCCAGCCGGAGGCCGGCCGCCTTGCCGCCGATGCGGCCTTGGCCGATCCGGTGCGCGTAGATCTCGGCCAGGTCCGCCAGGGTCAGCCACTCCTTGGCCACGTTGATGTAGGCGAGTTGATCGCTGATCAGGCGCCGGATCAGGGCGACCTTGATATCGCGCCGGCAGTGCGCCAGGAACTCCTGCTCGCGCGCCGGCAGCTTCTCGATCGCTTGGGCTTGCGCGAACAGCACGCTCTCCGGGATCAGCTCCGGGTCGGAAAAAGCCAGCAGGTCCTGGACCGCCTGGTCCAGGTCACGCGGCGTGGCGCGCTCGCCGCCGGCCCGCTGCCAGATCGGCGCCGAGTGGATCACGCGGCGATGGATCACCAGGCCGTGGCCGCGGCATTGCTGGATGTCGTCGTCATCCACCATCTGCAGATCAAGCGTAAAGCAGGCCGGGCGTGCGTTGCGGCAGCCATAGCGGCGCCGGCGCTCCGCCAGCCCCGCTTCCAGCGTCTCCCCCAGGCCGTGCAGGGCCGCGCTCTTGCGTTCCACCCACGCGATCAGGTTGATGCCGCCGCGCCGGCTGCCATCGCCCAGGCCGGCCGCGCCGTCCTCGCCGGTGCTGCGGTAGATGGCCTTGACGGTCGGGTCCAGCCGGCCGACGAGCTCGCCGACCTGCCGGACCAGGCTGTCACACAGCGCGCCGCAGACGTCGCAGCGCCCCTCGCGCAGGGCTTGCTGCGCCTGCGGGGCGTTGCCGCCGAACTTGGCCGCCGCGCAATCGGCGACGGCCTGGTCCAGCAGTTGGTCGGCCAACGCGGGGTCTAGTTCCACGGCGGACATGCCACCCACCCTTACGATGTCTGCGGCGCGGCCAGAGCGCGCTCAACTGAGCGCGCTCAGTTGAGCGACGGCAGCGGCGGCTTGCGGCGCGTCTTGGGCCGCGCGCCGCGCGATCCGGACCGGCGCTCAGACGCGGTGTGCCCGTTGCCCTGGCGCCCCACCGGGGCCAGCGCCTCCCAGATGGGCAGCGGCCGCTCGTAGCCCGCCAGCTTGAGGCCGGTCAGCGCGGCCGTGTTCATGTCCAGCGCGCGCAGATCCTCGGTGGACAGGTCGGCGATGGCGCGATGGCCGGAGAGCATGGTCAGGATCTTGACCTCCTCCGCGCAGGCATGGATGAAGTTGGCCAGCTTCTGCCCGGCCGCCAGCGGGTCCAGGCGGGCGCGCAGTTCGGGCTTCTGGCTGGTGATGCCGTACGGGCAGTTGCCCTTGTGGCAGGCGTAGCAGGCGCGGCAGCCCATGGCGATCTCGGCCGCGCTGCCGAAACCAACCGCGTCGGCGCCCATGGCCAGGGCCTTGAAGGCGTCCAGGCCGTTGCGCAGGCCGCCCAGCGCGATCAGCTTGACCTGGCGGTGCACGCCATAGTCCTTCAGCGCCTGGACCGCCGGCGGGAGACAGGCGATGGTGGGGATGCCCACGCCCTGGGTGACGATGTCCGGCGAGCAGCCGGTGCCGCCCACCAGGCCGTCGATGCTGATGGCGTCGGCGCCGGCTTCGATGCAGGCGGCCACGTCCGCGTACGGGCGCGACGGCCCGAGCTTGAACAGGATCGGCACGCGATAATCGGTGACGTCGCGCAGGAACGCCACCATGCGGCGCATGTCCTCCGGCGTCTGCACGTCATAGTAACGGCACGGGCTGAGCGCGTCCGAGCCCACCGGCACGCCGCGCACGCGTGAGACGGCCTCCGTGACCTTGGAGCCGAGCAGGTGGCCGCCCATGCCGGGTTTAGCGCCCTGGCCGATCTTGACCTCGACCGCGTCGCCGGCGTTGACGTAGTCCGCCGAGACGCCCCACCGGCCGGTGGACCACTGGATGACGAGGTAGCCGCCCGGGTCCCACTGCTTGTGGGCGCGGGCCTCATCGGCGTAACCGCGCGCCAGCCACGCCTCGGCCGGCACCAGGCCGCCCTCGCCGGTGTTGGTGGCGATGCCGGTCAGGGCCGCGCCGATGGCCAGGGCCTGCTTGGCCTCCTGGCTCAGCGCGCCGAACGACATGGCCGCCCACACAAACGGCAGCTTGAGCCGCAGCGGCTGGGAGCAAGTGTCCGCGCCGATGATCACTTCCAGGTCGCACTCCTCGCGGTACTTGTCGCGCGGCGCCGCGCTGGCGATCTGGCTGGGCACAACCGTGATCGTATCGAAGTTGGGCGTCGGGCCTTGCGTGCCAAAGCCGCGCAGCAGGTACTCGCCGGTCTGGGCTTTGGCGTGGACTTCTTCCACGGCGGCCAGCGTCCACGGGTAGCGGCTGAGATACTCCGACTCGGCCGGGTTGATGCGGATGGCGTCGGCCGGGCAGAACTCGGCGCAGATCCGGCAGCCCACGCAGGCGTTGTAGTTCTGGATGTGCATCGCGCCGCTGGCGAGGTCAAGCGCGTACACGCCGTGCGGGCAGACTTCGGCGCAGGTGGCGCACTTGCCCGGCATCTGCGCGTTGAGGCAGGCTTCTTGGTTAACACTGATACAAAAGGCGCCTATGACAGCCATGGCGTCCTCCTCAGTTGTAGAACGGCTTGGGCGACGCGGCCACGACCTTCTGGAAGCGGGCCGGGTCGGCCGTCAGGCCGTATTGCTCGAAGTAGCCGCGCAGCTTGGCCAGGTCGGCCTCGGTCAGCGGCTCCACGCGCGTGTTGTGGCCGAGGCTCCGCCACGCGCCGCCGATGTAGACGGTGCCGCGGATCAGGTAGTTGGCGAAGTTGGCGCCGGCGTCCCCGACGATCACCAGATCACCCTTGAGCATGTAGGTGCCGGCCTCGTCGCCGACGTCGCCAGCCACCAGGATGACGGCGCCCTTGTTCATGGTCGCGGTGAAGTCGCCGGCGTCGCCGCGCACGACGACGGTGCCGCCATAGCAGTACTGGCCGGCGCCGTAGCCGGCGTCGCCGTCCACGATGACGGTGCCGGCCGTCATGTTGTCGGCCAGATACTGGCCGGCGTTGCGCTGCACGTGCAGGGTCGCCCCGGCGTTCAGCACGCCCAGGTAGTCGCCGGCGTCGCCCGCGATCTCCACCTGGCCCTGCTTCAACCCGGCCGCCAGGCCGTGCACGTGGGCGGCGTGCCTCACCGTCACCGGTTCTCCGTTCAGGGAAGCGCGCAGCGCCTGGTTGACGGCGCGCAGGTCTTTGTGTTTGGCGTCAATGGTCTTCATCGTCCACCTCCCGCCTCAACAGCCCGTGCAGCCGTTGCGCGCCCGGGTTGGCGCGCCGGCTCGGCTGGGGGTGCGGTACAGGCGCGTGAACTGCTGGATGGCTTCACCACGCTTAAGCGGGTCGGCCAGCGCATCCAGGGCCAGCACGCGCCAATCCTGGAAGGCCTCCGCCCGCGCGCGCCGGTCCTTGTCCCCGGCCGCCGCCGCCAGCGCGGCTTCGTCCACGTCCCGGCCGGTCTCCAGCAGCCCCATCTGCACCGCGTTGCGCACGAAGACGTCGCCGGCGCGGGTGCGGATAAGCAGGCTGGCCGCGTCCGCGTTGGCGTCCAGCGTCCCCAGCGCCAGGTCGGCGGATTCGCCCAGGTAGTCATCGCAGCTCGCGCAGCCGGCGCGCGTGTAGGCTTCGGCCTCCTCGCGCGGGAGGGTGCGGACGCTGCCGTCCCACAGGTGCGCGTTGAGCCAGCGCCGGTCCGGCGAGACCTCCAGCCGCTTCACCTGCTGGCGCGGCACGCCCAGGCGCTGCACCAACACGTCCTCGATCAACTCCGGGCGGTAGACGCCGGTGCAGAACAGCGCCACCGTCAGGCGCACGGCGTCCTGATACGGCTTCAGGCGCGGATTGGTGGAAGCCTTGAGCTTGCGGATGGCCTGCGCCGCGCAGGGCGGGCCGACGATGGCGATGTCCTTCAGGCCGCGCTCGAAGACGGCTTCATTCAGCGCATCCAGCACCGGCGCCCACAGATAGTGCAGGCCCACGCCCTCGGCGATCGCCTCCACCGTGGAGACGACCTCAGTTACGGGCCGCAGGTCCCACGGGTCCAGGTCCAGCCGGACGACGCCGTCCAGCAGGCCGGCGCTCAGCCCGGCCACCAGGAGGCTGCGCGCGACGTCGTTGGGCGTCCCGCCGCGCACCGGTCCGCGCGCGCGCGCCGAGACGGTCACCTGGGCCTCCAGCGGCGCCCAGCGCTCCAGGCGCGGGCAGACCGCTTCGCAGAAGTGCTGGCAGAACGAGCAGCTGTCCAGCGGGCCTTTGGTGTAGCCGACGGTCTTCAGACGCGCCGCCAGCACGGGATGCTCGCCGCCGTTCCATTGCAGCACCTGCTTGGAGCAGGCCGCCACGCACAGGCCGCAGCCCGCGCAGCGCTCCAGCGCCCAGACCTCCTTCTCTAATCGTGTCGCCATGCTTTCACCTCCTGAAGGTGGCGGTTGATCGGATTGTTGCGAATCGGCCTCAATGTTCACGGCCGCCGGTTGGGCGCACCCACCTCGGCCGCCAATTGGCTGGCGGCTGTGGCGAAGCCGCGCCCGTCGTCGCCGGACAGCGCCAGCCAGCGCAGCCGGCGCGGGTCGACGCCGCGTTCGGCCAGCTGGGCCTGCAACGCCTGGACGCGCTCGTGGGCGAAGCGGTTGCCCTGGCCGTGATGACATTCGCCGGCCGGGCAGGCCGCCACCAGCACGCCGGCGGCGCCGTTGAGGAACGCCCAGAGCACGTGGTCGCCGCTGAGGCGGGCCGAACAGCCCAGGCGGATCAGGCGGGTGCTGGCCGGGTACGGCCAGCCGCGCGCCCCGGCAATACCGGCGGCGGCGTCGCCGCTCCACTCGCAGCCGAAGACCACGACGCGCGGCGCTCCCTCGGCCGTCGCCAGGGCGGCCTCAATCTGCGCGAAGAGCGCGGCGTCCTCGGCGCCGGGCAGCGTCAGCGCGCGCACCGGGCAGGCGGCCACGCAGCTGCCGCAGCCCGTGCAGCGGCGCCCGTCCACGCGCACGAGTGAGAGCGGCCCCGGCTGGGCGCTCAGGCTGAGCGCGGCCTGCGGGCAGGCCTGAACGCATTGCGCGCAGCCCGTGCATAGCGCCTCGTCCAAGGCGGGGATGGGCGCGTCCAATTGCAGGCGGCCCTGGCCGAGGTAGCGCAGGACGCGCGCGCCGGTGAGATAAGCCTGGAACTCGACTTCGGACACGCTGGCCGGCTGATGCAGGCCGCCCAGCACGAACAGGCCGTCGTCGGCGTAGCGGCCGGGGCGCAGGCGGAAGCGCCGCTCGATGAGAAAGCCGTCGGCGTCCCGCGGCAGGCCCAGCACGGCGGCCAGCCGGTCCGCGCCCGCCGCCGGCACCCACGGCAGCGCCAGCACCAATCGGTCGAAGGGCAGCTCGATCAGGTCGCGCGTGGCCGGCAGCGGCACGCTCACCGTCCGCGCGTCGATCACGGGCGGATGCGCCGGGTCGTAACGCACGAAGGCGACTCCGGCCGCCTGGGCGGCGGCCAGGTCTTGCCAGCCGGCCTCGGCGTCCTCGCCAAGCACCAGGTCCCGGAACAGCAGCGTCACCTCCGTCGCCGGGTTGAGCTCTTTCACGCGCGCGGCCTGGCGCAGACCGGCGCGGCAGCACACGCGTGAGCAGCGGCCGCCTGGCCCACGCTCGGCGCACAACTGGATGACGACGTGCTGAAACGGGCAGCCGCCCGCCTCGGCCAGGGCCGCCAGCTCCATCTCAAATTCGGCCTGGGTCCGGACGCGGGCGCGGGGATACCAGCGGGTGGCGCCCAGCGGCTGCGGCGCGGCGCCCAGCGCGGCCACGATCGCGCCGGCCGGCGTCACCGCCTGGACACCGGCCTGCTCCCAGGTCACCTGGTATTCGCCGGGCGCGCCGGCGACGGCGATGACCTGGGCGTTGAGCCGGGTCGTGATGAGCGGATGGGCGCGAACGGCCGCGATGCGGGCCGCGATCTGGTCCTGATCGGCGGCCTCGAAGCTGGGCGAGAGCCCTCCCAGGGCGCCGTCCGGGTCGATCACGGTGACGGGCGTCCCGCCCTCGGCCAGCGTCAGCGCCACGGTGAGGGCGCCCAGCCCGCCGCCGATGACGACGGCCGCCTTCGTCAGCGGATACGTGCGCGGCGCCGCCGGCGTCAGGGCCGCCAGACGCGCCGCGCCCATGGCGATCAGGTCGACGGCCTTGGCCTGCGCGGCCTCCGGCTCAGCGGCATGCACGCACGCGCATTGTTCGCGCACGTCCGCGATGGCGACGGCGTCGGCCGGCAAACCAGCCGCCTGGACCGTGGCGCGGAAGAGCGGCTCCACCAGGCGCGGCGCACAGGCGGCCACCAGCACGCGGTCCAGGTGCTCGGCCTGGATGGCGGCCTGCAGACGCGCGCGGCCATCCGGCCCGCAGGCGCAGGTCTCGCACGTCACGTGGGCGACGCCAGGCAGATCAGCGGCGGCGCGCGCCAGCCTCTCCGGCTCCAGCGGCCTCGGCCGGCCGAGCGTGCCGCCGCAATCACAGACGACGATCCCCAGGCGCGGTGAGTCGCTCATCGGGCCTTCTCTTTCTGCGCGGCCGAGGCCGCCGCCGGAGCCAACACCGCCGGCACATCCGCCATGCCGCGCGGCGTCAGGTCCTGGTCGCCGCAGGCCTGGCAATACTGGCGCGCCTCGTCGGCGCCGGTGTGGAGGCTGCGGAAGCCGGCGACATCGGCCAGGGTCAGGTGGCCGGTAGGGCAGATCAGCACGCACGTGCCGCAGCCGATACAGGCCGAGGCCGCCGGCTCATCGAAGGGCGGGCTGACCCGTTTGGCCAGGCCGCGCCGGGTGAGGCTGATGGCGCCGACGCCCACGATCTCGCGGCAGGCGCGCACGCACAGGCCGCACACCACGCAGGTGTCGGCCTCCGGGCGCCGGTAGCGCGGCGCCTCCACGCCCAAGCTGCGCGCCAGCGCCTGGATCTCGGGCGAGGTGTATGCACCGGCGAGCAGGAGTTCGGCCGTGATCCGGCGGCTGCGCTGCACCAGGTCTGAGTGCGTGCACACCACCAACCCCGGCTCACACGGATACGCGCAGGCGGCGGCCAGGCGCGCCGGGCGCGGGCGCCGATCGCCCGGCGGCGGCGGCGCGCTCACCTCCACCACGCACAGCCGGCAGGCGCCGTAGGGCTTCAACGCCGGATGGTGGCACAGGGTCGGCACGGCGATGCCATGCTCACGGCACGCTTCCAGGAGCGTGCGCCCCTCGGCCACCTCCACGCTGCGGTCGTCGATCGTCAACTGGATCATGGCGGGGCCTCAATTGACCGTGACCGCGTCGAACTTGCACACGCTCTGGCACAGGCCGCAGCGCGTGCAGACCGCCGGGTCGATGGTGTGGATCTGCTGCTTAGCGCCGTGGATGGCGCCGGCCGGGCAGTTGCGCAGGCAGACCTGACAACCCGAGCACCGCTCCGGCTGGATGGCGTACGTGATCAGGCCTTTGCAGACCTTGGCCGGGCAGCGCTTGTGCAAGATGTGCGCGTCATACTCGGCGCGGAAGTAACGCAGGGTCGAGAGGACCGGATTAGGCGCGGTCTGGCCCAGGCCGCACAGCGACGAGCGCTTGATCATCTCGCCCAGCTCCAGCAGGTAATCCACGTCGCCGGGCTGCCCGTGGCCGGCGCAGATGCGCTCCAGCGTCGCCAGCATGGCCTGTGTGCCCACGCGGCAGGGCACGCACTTGCCGCACGACTCCTCCTGCGTGAACTGCATGAAGTAGCGGGCGAAGTCCACCATGCAGGTGTCCTCGTCCGCCACCACCAGGCCGCCCGAGCCGACGATGGCGCCGAGCGCGGTCAGCGATTCATAGTCGATGGACGTGTCCAGGTGCTCGGCCGGGATACAGCCGCCGGACGGCCCGCCGATCTGGGCGGCCTTGAAGGCCTTGCCGCCGGGGATGCCGCCGCCGATGTCGAAGATCAGGCGGCGCAGCGAGATGCCCAGCGGCACCTCCACCAGGCCGGTGTTGTTGATCTTGCCGACCACCGAGAAGATCAGCGTGCCCTTGCTGGTGGGCGTGCCCAACTGCGCGTACCAGTCCGCGCCGTTGGCCAGGATGAGCGGCACCGCCGCCCAACTCTTGACATTGTTGATGTTGGTCGGTTTGCCCCACAGGCCGGCCTCGGCCGGATAAGGCGGGCGCGGGCGCGGCTCGCCCACGCGGCCTTCGATGGACGCCATCAGCGCGGTCTCCTCGCCGCAGACAAAAGCGCCGCTGCCCAGCCGCACGCTGACCCGAAAATCGAAGCCGGAGCCCAGGATGTTCTCGCCCAACAGGCCGCGCGCCTCGGCCTGGGCGATGGCGGCGCGCAGGTGCTTGACGGCCAGCGGGTATTCGTTGCGGATGTAGACGAAGCCGCGCCGCGCCCCGATGGCGTACGCGCCGATCAGCATCCCCTCCAGCACGCGGTGGGGGTTGCCCTCCATGATCGAGCGGTCCATGTAGGCGCCCGGGTCGCCCTCGTCCGCGTTGCAGATCACGTACTTCACGTCGCCGGGCTGACGCCGGCACAGGTCCCACTTCTGCCCGGTGGGGAAGCCGGCGCCGCCGCGCCCGCGCAGCCCGGAGGCCTTGACTTCGGCGATGACGGCCGCGGGCGTCAGGGCCAGCGCCTTGGCCAGCGCGGCGTAGCCGCCGGCGGCCACGTAGTCGGCCAGGCTGAGCGGATCGAGCGTGCCGTTCAGGTCCAGCACCAGGCGGTGCTGATGTTTATAGAACGGGACCTCGGTCTCATACGGCAGCCGGGCGCCGGACTGCGGCTCGGTGTACAGCAGGCGGTCGAGCACGCGGCCGCCGTCCACAGTGGCCGCCGCGATCTCGGCGGCATCCTCCGGCTTGACGCGCGTGTACATCAAGCGCTGCGGATGGAGCACCACCAGCGGCCCGCGCTCACAGAACCCGTGGCAGCCGGTGACGCGCACCGGGCGCCCGTCGCCGCGCGCCGCCAGCTCACGCTGCAGCGCCTGGCAGACGCGCTCGCTGCCGTAGACGCGGCAGCCGGTGCCGCCGCAGACCGTGATGGCCGGCTGGTTGGGCTGATCCGCGGCGGTCAGGGCCGCACGCCAATCCGCCAGATCGGCAAGCTGGTGCAGCTGTGGATCGCGGCCATTGGCCGGCGCTGGCGCGGCTTCCAGCGGGGAGGGCGGGGTCTTAAGCATGCTGCGCCTCCGCCGCCTGGCGCGTCAGGCGCTTCCAGAGCATTTCGGCCTTGGGCGCCGTCATCTGCCCGGAGTACTCGCCGTCGGCGACGACGATGGGGCCGAGCGCACAGGCGCCCAGGCAGTTGACGGTCTCGAGCGTGAACTCGCGGTCGCGCGTGGTGGCGCCGGGGCTGACCCCCAGCCGCGTCGCCAGCCGCTCCAGCACCCGCGGGCTGCCGCGCACGTGGCAGGCCGTGCCCATGCACACCTGCAGGCAGTGCCGGCCTTTTGGCTTGAGGCTGAAGGCGTTATAGAACGTGGCGACGGCGTAGACGTCGGCGAGCGGGAGGTGGAAGCGCTCGCCGGCCAGGATCAGGGCCGCGCGCGGCAGGTAGCGGCAGCGCGCCTGAACCGCCTCCAGCGCGGCGATGACCGAGCCTTCGCCGCGCGCTTCCTGGTCGATGAGCTGGTAGAGGTCGCCGACCGGCAATAGCATAGCGGGCTGCTCCAGGGGCGACAGCGCCGCGCCGTCGACGCGTCCGGCCAGCCGGTTCAAACGCCCGGCACGGCCGCTGCGGCCCGATGAGGATGGCGGATGGGTGTTGCGGCTCGAACGGTGAGGGCGCCCGGCCCGCCGGGGCCTCCGGCCTCAGAGTAATCGGAAGCGCGTGAGCGCTGCGCGAAGATGGGGCGGCGTTACGTGAGGACTGCGTGAAGAAGCGGGGGGTTGCCGGTCAGCGCGCTCCGGCTCAGGCCGACGCGGCCTGGCTGACGAGCATGTAGCCGACGCCGGGGCAGCGCACGATCAGCTTGGGCTCGGCCGGGTCGGCCTCCAGCTTCTGGCGCAGGCTGTGAATGTAGGCGCGCAGGTTGTCCAGGTCGTCATGACAGGCGCGGCCCCAGACAGCGTGCAGGAGCTGCTCATGCAGCACCACCTGGTTGCGATGCTGCGCCAGCTCCAGCAGCAGATTGAACTCGGTGGGCGTCAGGTGGATCTCGCGCTCGTCGACGAAAACGCGGTGCTGAGCCAGGTCGACGCGCACGCCGGCGCAGCGGATCTCGCCGGCCGCGACCGGCGCGGCGGCGGCCCGGCTGCGTTTGAGCACCGCCCGCATCCGGGCCAGGAGCTCAGCCGAGCTGAAGGGCTTGGTGACGTAGTCGTCGGCGCCGGCCTCGAACCCGCGCAGCAGGTCGGCCTGCTCCACGCGCGCCGTCAGCATGATGATGGGGACTTCCACGAACTCGCGCAGGCGCCGGGCGACGTCGAAGCCGTTCATCGGCCCGCTCAGGGCGATATCCAGCAGGACCAGGTCCGGCTGTTCCAGGGCCACCGTCTGCACGGCCTGCTCGCCGCTGCAGGCCGCCAGCACGGCGTGGCCGGTGGCCTGCAGGACCTCGCGCACCAGCCGCACCAGGCGCGGGTCGTCGTCCACGATCAGGATGCGGGGCTTGTCCATACGCCCTCCCGCCTGTGCCTCACGCCGCCGGGCGCGGCAGAGAAAAGTACAGCGTAGTGCCCTGCCCGGTCTTGCTCTCAACCCAGATCCGGCCGCCGTGCGCCTCGACGATGGCGCGCGCGATCGGCAGCCCCAGGCCCGCGCCCGGCACGTACGGGCTGCCCGACGACGCGGCGCGGAAGTATTTCTCAAACAGCGGGATCAGGTCCTCCGGCGCAATGCCGACACCCTGATCGGCCAGGCTGACCACCACGTCGCGCGGCCGCACCTCGCCGCGCACCAGGATCAGGCCGCCGTTGGGCGAGTACTTCACGGCGTTGTCGAGCAGGTTGCGCAGCACCTGGGTGATCCCGCGCGCGTCGCATTCCAGCACCGGGAAGCCGGGCGGAAAATCGGTCAGCAGGCGATGGCGCTGCGTCAGGCGCTGGGTCTCGTCCACCAACTGCCGCACCAGGGCGGGCAGGTCCAGCGGCCGGCGCTCGACACGGATCTGGTGGACCTCCAGCAGCACCGAGTCTAGGATCTCGCGGATCAGGCCCTGCATGTTGTCGCACTCGGCCTCGATCAGGCGCAGGAACTCGGCATGCTTGGCGGCGCTCCAGTCGACCTCTTTGAGCATGAGCGCGGTGGCGTACCCCTTGATCGCCGTCAGCGGCATGCGCAGCTCGTGGGAGAGGGTGGCCACCAGCTCCCGACGCAGACGCTCGGCTTCGCGCGCCACGCGCACGGCGTCGGCCTTGGCCGCCAGGCGGGCTTGGCCGATGGCCAGCGCGAGCAGGTCGGCCAGCGTCTGCACAAAGGGCACATCGGCGGGGCGGAAAGCCGTCGGCCGGGTCCAGGTCTCCAGCACCAACACGCCGAGCTTCTCGCCGTTCATGACGAGCGGCGCGGCCACAGCGCAGCGCGGCGGCGCGTCCGCGTCCGGGCCGAGGGCCAGGGCCCGCGCCATCGCCACGCGGTTGGCGCAGCGCATGTTGGCCACCGCGGCGGCGGCCTCGGCGGGCGTCGCCAGCAGGCGGGCCTGGCCGCTGTCGAAGACCTGGCCCGTGATCGATTCGCCCGCGCGCAGGCCCACCGTCTTGAGCAGCGTCAGGTCATAGCCGAAGGCCGCTGCCGCCCGGAACAGGCCGGCCTCGTGGTCCCACAGCATCACGGCGCCCGTCTCGGCCGGCTCCAGGACATCGACCACGGCGGCCATGACCGCCTGGAGCAGCTCCGGCAGTTCCAGCCGCGAGGTCAGGATCTTGGCGACCGCGGTCAGCGCCTGCAGTTCGCGCGTCAGGCGCGCCACCGGGAGGTCGTCGCTCAGCGCGCTCCCAGGCGTTACCGTCTGCATCGCCGGCGGAAATCTCATAATGTTGGCGAATTTCGGACGATATAGACGAAACAACCCTCGGCCGGAAGTCCGAGGGCTGCCAAGGCTGGATCAGAGCAATCGCCACTCCGACATAATCTTCTAGCGCCTTCTCAATCTAGCATAGTCGCCGGCCGCTGTCATGTGAGTTTTGTCCGGCCGTGTCGAGCGCCGGCTCCGTCGTGTAGAATCCGGCCATGACTGAGGCCTACAACGAGCTCCCGAAAATCCTGTCGCTGTATCTGCAGATCACGCAGTATCCGATCTTGGCGCACCAGATCCGGCGGCGGATGCGCGAGGAGCTGTACCGGCGCGGCGTGATCACGCCAGCCCGGCTGGAGCAGGAGGCGCGGGACAAGGCCGTGGTCTCGCAGCTGCGCGAGGGCCTGACCGATCCGTTCGGCGAAGAGGACTCGGCCGCCTGGGAGCAGCGCCTGCAGCAGATCCGCGACCACCTGACCGACTTCTACTTCGCGTACAACCTGCCGCTCGAGCTGTTCCATCGCATCGTGGAGGAGCTGCTGGCCGGCCGGCGCGGCCCAGAGCCGGAGAAAGCGCCGTCCTGGGACGAGATCACGCTGACTTTCAACCCAGAGCTGGCGCCCGTGGACCTGCTCATCCGCAAGATCGAGCAGTACACCAACCTGCCGGCCGAGGAGCAGCAGCACGTCCGGCACCACATCGAGGAGATGAGCGTCGTCCTGATCAAGGCCCTGATCAGCGACCAGCTCAGCTTTGTGGGGGTGGCCAAGAAGTGGCTGGAGGCCAGCGACTTTCACTTCATCCTCAGCCGGCGCATCGGCAGCGGCAAAATCGGCGGCAAGGCGGCCGGCATGCTGCTGGCCTGGAAGATCCTGCAGAAGGCGACGCCGGAGCTGGCGCCGCAGATCCAGGTGCCGCGCTCGTTCTTCATCGGCGCCGACGTCTTCTACGACTACCTGGCCCTCAACAAGGTCGAGTACATCAACCAGAAGTACAAGCCGGCCGACCAGATCCGGGATGAGTACCCGCAGATCCGGGCCGAGTACGAGCAGGGCCGCTTCCCGGAAGAAATCGCCGACGCCCTGCGCGACATCCTGCGCCAGGTGGGCGACCGGCCGCTGATCGTGCGCTCGTCCAGCCTGCTGGAGGACAACTTCGGCACCTCCTTCGCCGGCAAGTACGACAGCTTCTTCTGCCCCAACCAGGGCACGCTCAAGGAGAACCTGCGCGACCTGACGCTGGCCATCCGCCGCATCTACGCCAGCGTCTACAGCCCGGACGCCCTGATCTACCGCCGCCGCATGGGCCTGTTGGACTACGACGAGCGCATGGCCATCCTGCTCCAGGAAGTGCAGGGCGACCGCTACCAGGACTACTTCTTCCCGACGCTGGCGGGCGTGGCCCTCAGCCGCAGTCCGATCGTGTGGAGCCCGCGCCTGCGCCGCGAAGAGGGCTTCGTGCGGCTGGTGCTCGGGCTGGGAACGCGGGCCGTGGAGCGCGTCGGCGAGGACTACCCGCGCCTGCTCTTCCTCAGCCACCCGCAGCTGCGCCCGGAGAACACGCCGACCGCCGTCGCGCATTACTCGCAGCGCTTCCTGGACGTGATCGACCTGGAGGCCAACCGGCTGGTGACGCTGCCGGTGCAAGAGGTGCTGGACGTGGACTTCCGGCCGCTGCGCTGGGTGGCCTCGCTCCAGGAGGACGACGCGCTGCTGCCGCTGCGCAGCCTGGGGCCGCGCGTCACCCCGGACCGGCTGGTGCTCACCTTCGATACGCTGCTCCAGCGCACCGACTTCGTGCCGCTGGTGAAGAGCGCCCTGAGCACCCTGGCCAGACACTACGGTTTTCCGGTGGACGTGGAGTTCGCGGCCGAGATCGAGCCCACCCTCACCGGGGGCCGGCCCAATGTCGCCTTCTACCTGTTGCAGTGCCGGCCGCAGAGCACCGGGTCGCGCGGCGAAAACATCCGCCCGGTGCCGACCAACATCCCGGCCGGCGACCGGTTGTTTGCGACCTCGCGCATGGTGCCCCAGGGCCAGGTGCTGGGGGTGACCCACCTGGTTTACGTCCAGCCGGAAGCCTATGACCGCGCCGACGCGCGCGGACGCCAGGCGATCGCGCGCCTGATTGGCCACCTCAACAAGGCCCTGGAGGGCCGGACCTTCCTGCTCATCGGGCCGGGGCGCTGGGGCTCCTCCAACCCGCAGCTGGGCGTGCCGGTGACGTACGCCGACATCTACAACACTCGCGCCCTGGTGGAGATCGCCTTCGGGCGCGGCGACGCGGCGCCCGAACCGTCTTACGGCACGCACTTCTTCCAGGACCTGGTGGAGACCAACATCTTCCCGCTGGCCCTCTACCCGGACGAACCCGAGGACCTGCTCAACCGCGCCTTCCTGGACCAGGCCACCAACCGGCTGGCGGAGGTGCTGTCCGGCCAGGCCGCCTTCACCGACGAGGTCCGCGTGATCCATCTCCCGGCCGAGCTGAACGGCCGCCAGCTCAACCTGCTGATGGACGGTGAACGAGCGCTGGCCTACTTCGTGGACCACTGACCGCCCCGGTTGCAGGCGCCGGCGCGTATTCGACAGTCAAGGAGCGGCGGACCGCCTCGACTCCGGGCCCCAACCGGTTGGCGGCGCCGGCGGGCGGCCGCTGACTCGCCCGCGGCTATGACTCGTTGTATACTCGGCCCAATCCGAGCGCCGGCCCAACCTATCTCACGCCTCCCAGACTCCGACCATGAAGTTCTCGTGCCTGCAAGAAAACTTAGCTAAAGGTCTCAGCCTCGTCTCGCGCGCGGTAGCGGCTCGCAGCACCTTGCCCGTGCTCGGCAATATCCTGCTGGCCGCGGACAACGGCCGTCTGCGCCTGTCCGCCACCAATCTCGAGCTCGGCATCACCTGCTGGATCGGGGCCAAGATCGAAGACGAAGGCTCGATCACGCTGCCGGCCAAGACGCTGGTGGACCTGGTGAACACCCTGCCGCAGGATATGGTTCACCTCGGACTGAGCGCGCGCACCCAGACCGTCAGCCTGAGCTGCGGCCGCATCAAGGCCAGCATCAAGGGCATCGACGCGCAGGAGTTCCCGTCCATCCCGACCGCCGACATCGACAGCGCCATCCAGCTCAACGTCGAGGATCTGCGCGAGATGATCGCGGGCGTGATCTTCGCCGCCGCCACCGATGAGGCGCGCCCGATCCTGACCGGCGTGCTCGCCCGGATCGAGGGCAGCCAGGTGGTGCTGGCCGCCTCGGACGGCTTCCGCGTGGCCGAACGCACCGCCCACCTCTCGACGCCCGTGGACGACCCGGTGCTGGCCATCATCCCGGCGCGCGCCCTGGCCGAGCTCGGCCGCGTCATCAACGCCGAAGACCCGGTCTACATGTACCTGCCGCCCGGCCGCGGGCAGGTGATCTTCCATCACGGCCACGTCGAGCTGGTCTCGCAGCTGATCGAGGGCACCTTCCCGGCCTACCACAACATCATCCCCAAGAGCTACAAGACCCGCACGGTGCTGTCCACCGATGAGTTCCGCAAAGCCTGCAAGTCCTCGGACATCATCGCGCGCGAGGCCGCCCACACCACGCGCCTGAGGGTCAAGCCCGGCGAGGACACGCTCATCCCCGGCCACGTCATCATCTCGGCCACGGCGGCGGAGACCGGCGACAACGTGGCCGAGATCGACGCCACCATCGACGGCGACCCGGTCGAGATCGCCTTCAACGTCAAGTACCTGGTGGACGTGCTCAGCGTGATCGACACGCCCAACGTCGCGCTGGAGACATCCACATCCACCAGCCCCGGCGTCATCCGCCCGGTGGGCCGTGAAGACTTCGTGTACGTGGTCATGCCCATGCACCTCGGGCGCTAAAGCGGCCCGGTTCCTGTCAACAAAAACACCCGCCGGCCAGGGCGGGTGTTTTTTGTGTCGGCGTCCGCGCCGGCCGCGGTCCAGCGCCTTACGGCCCGGTCACGTAGTACAGGTCGTCGCCGATGGCTTCGTTCTTCCAGACCATGTGCGGCGTGCCCCCGTCGTCGATGGCCAGGGCCGGCCCGTTGGCGCCCCAGTTGGCGTAGTCCGGGGCCAGCTGCCGCGGCGCTTCCCAGACGCCGGACGAGTCCTGCCGGGCATACCAGACGCCAGCAGTGACATTCTGCCAGACGGCGTGCGCGCGCGCGTCGGCGTCCACGGCCAAGGCCAGCGCGCCGTTCGGCGCTGTCTGGAGCAGTTCCACGGCCGGCTCCCAGCCGCCCGTCGCCGTCCAGCGTCGGTAGTACAGGCCGTCATAGCCGCGCCAGGCCGCGTGAACGCCCCCGCTGGCGTCGGCCACTAACTGCTCGCCCAGGCCGTCCGGTTCGGAGCCGGCCTCCGACAGCGCCTGGAGCGCGTCCCAGGTCTGGCCGCCGTCCGGCGAGTAGCGGTACGCGATGCTGAAGGGCTGGCCCAGGCGCTGCCAGGCGGCGTGGTAGCCGCCGGCCGCGTCGACGGCGAAGACGAGGTTGGCCGAGGTCACGTCGTCGGAGAGCTCGACCTCGCCGAAGTAGATGTCGTTGGGCCGCCAGGCGAGCACGGCCGGGGCGCCGGCGGGCGTGAACGCCACCGCGAACTCGCTGCCAAAGCGCTCGATCAGAGCCGGTTCCGTCCAGCCCGCCGCCGTCTGGCAGCGCGAGTAGAAGCCCAGGTCCGTCGAGCCGAGGGCGCCATGCCAGAACGCGCACACGTAACCGTCCGGATGGCGCAGCAAAGCCAGGCTGCCGTAGACGTAGCCGAAGGCCTCTGACAAGTTCTCCGTGTCCGTCCACTGGCCGTCCGGCCCCAACTGCCGATGGAAGACCGAGCCGGTGGTGGACAGGCTTGTGTCCAGCCAGATCAGGTGCAGCGCGCCGGCCGCGTCGAAAGCCAGCTTAGCCTGGTCGGCGACGGCGTTGGTGCTGGAGACGTTCAGGCCGGACGGCGCCGGCGGCGTGGGCGTGATCAGGCTCAGCGCGGCGCTGGCGGCGGCGATCGCCTCCGGCACGTTGGTCTGCCAGTCCAGGTACTGATCGGACGTCATCGGCTGCGGCGGCGCGGGGTCCTGGCCGGCCGCCGCGATGCTGCTCTGCTGGCCGGGCTGCAGATCCACGGCGGCCCCGCTGGCCGGGTTGCTCAGGCGGCAGGCGCCTTCCAGGCACGTGATCGCCAGCGCGCCGCCAGCGCCGGTCTGCTGGACGCTCATCAGCGAGCCGCGCACGGTGGCGACGCCGGTCGGCGTCTCGACGTCGACGCCTTCGGCCAGGCCGGGCGCCACCACCACCCACAACTTGCCGGCTTCCAGCTTCAGCCGCGTGAGCGGGTCCGTGAGCGAGGGCGGGAACTCCAACAGCTCGAACTCGGTGTTCGCCGCGATGCGGATGATGGAACCTTCGGACGTATCCAGGCGCGCGCGGCCCTCGTCGCCGGTGCGCACGCCGCCCGTGACGCCGATGACCTGGCCCTCCACGGCGCTGTCCCACTCCAGCACGCGCTGGTCGCGGGCGCGCACATCGTCTGTCAGTTCGGACAACTGGGCCGTGCGCGGCGCCGCGGTCGGCGTCGGCGTGAGGGCCGGCGTGGAGGTGGGCGCGGCCGCGCCAAACGGCAAGGCGCAGGCCAGCAACATCACCAGCGCCAGGAACGAGAACAGGCTCAGACGTCGGGGCATACCACCTCCGTTAGCGATTCAACCGCCAGTTTAGCAACGCCCATGTGATGACAACCACCGCCCGGGCTACGGGCTATAGCGGCTCACGCCGCCGGCGGTGGCAAACCAGGCCGCGCCGGATGGTTCGACGTAGATGTCGTTGACCAGATTGTTCATCAGGCCATCGCCGACGGTCCACACCGTCCAGGCGGCGCCATCGAAGCGCGCCGCGCCGCCCTCGCCGCCGAACCACAGGCTTTCGTCCGGGCCGAGCGCGGCGGCGTAGAGGTAGGCCGAAGGCAGCGCCACGCCGCCCTGGCCGCTCAAGAACTGCTCCCAATCTCCAGCGAGGTAGCGGTACGCGCCGGCGCCGGCGGTGGCCACCCAGATGGCGCCGTCGGCGTCCTCGGCGAAGTCAGCGGCAAAACCGAAATTGCCGTCGAAGACGTCGCCCGGCCGGAAGTGCTCCCAGGTGCCGTCCGCGTCCCGGCGGCTGACGCCGTCCCCGACACCCGCCCACAGGGCGCCGTCCGAAGCCAGGAACAAAGACCAGACCCGTTCGGCCGGCGGGCCGCCCTCAGCCTCGCCGACGAACTCCACGAATCCACCTTCGTAGAGCGCCAACCCATCTTCGTCCGTGCCGAGCCAGGCGCTGCCGTCCGGCCCGGGCTGCAGGACGCGCACATTCATTTCAGTTGGCAGACCCTCGTCCGCGCTGACCGAGGTGAGGCCGCCCTCCGGCGTCTCGATGACGAAACCCTGCGCCCAGCGCCCGCCCCACAGATTGCCGTCCGCGTCGAAGGCCAGCGGCCGGCACTCGCAGGCCAGGTCGATGTAAGGCGCCCAGGCCTCGGCCCCCAGGTCGAAGCGGTCCGCGTAGGCGCCGTAGGCTTCCACAAACCAGAGCGCGCTCTCGTCGGGCAGCGGCAGGATGGCGTCGTGCCAGGCCACCACCGTCGAATCGGCTTGATACCAGGTCACAAAGCCCGTGCCGTCGTAGCGGATCGGCCCGACGCCGTCCGAGCCAAAGAACAGCGTTCCGTCTGCGGCGGCCACGGCGACGCCGACCCCATACACGGGCAGGGCGCCGGTCTGGCTGCTGAACTCATCCCAGTTTGCGTTGGCGGCGTCAAAGCGCCAGATGCCGCCGCCGCCGGAGAAGTAGTAGCGGCCGGCGCTATCCTGGACGATCCCCAGCACGTTGTCCGGCGGCGCCTGGTCGGTGGGTGTGAAAGTGTCGCCGTCGAAGCGCGCCGCGCCGCCCTGGGTGCCCACGAGCAAAGCCCCAGCGCTGTCCACATACAGCGCGCTGATCCGGTTATCGGGCAGGCCCTGGTCGGTGGTGAAGATGCGCCACTCGGCGGGGGCGCGGTCGAACCGCCCCAAACCGGCCTCGGTGCCTACCCACAGCCCGGCGTCGTCCGCCAGCAGCACGTTGATGTGATTGGCCAGGCGGCCCTCGGCTTGCGCGCGCTCCCAATTGACGGAGGGGAAATCGGGCGCCGGTTGCCAGGTGCGGCCATCGAACAGGTTAAGGCCGCCGCCGTCGCGGCCGCTGTAGTAGGTCCCGGCCACTAGGAAATCACCGGTGCGGACGAGGGCCGTGACCAGGTTACTGTCCAGGCCGTCGGCGGTGTCGTAGGTAATCCATTGAGCGCTGCCGGCGTTCTGGCGGGCCAGGCCGGCCTCGGTGGCCACCCAGAGCGTGCCATCGTCATCCACCCAGACGTCGAAGACATTGGCGTGGGGCAGGCCAGCGCCGGTGGTGGCGCGCGCCACCACCTCGCCCGCGGCCAAATCCCAGACGGTGAGGCCGCCCGGGCCGGCCGCGTACAGCCGGTCACCCACCACGCGCAGTTGGCGGATGAGGTTAGCGGCTGTCCACGACGCCCACTCGCCATCGGCCGGCGTCACTGGACCGGCCGGCTCTGTCGCCCCCGGCGGGGCAGTGGCCGCGGCCGTCCCGGCGATCGCGGCAGTCGGCTGCCCGGCGGCGGCCGGTGCTGTGGCTGTGGCGGCCGGACGGGGCCGCAGGTTCGGCAGCACGGCCAGGACGAAGATCAGGCCGATCATCACCACGCCGACGGCGCCGATGATAGCGGCCGGCGGCAGGCCCGGCCGGGCGGCGGGTGCGGCCGCCGCTGGAGCGACCTGGGTCGCTTCGGCGCGGGGCGGCGCCGCGACGGTGTCCGCTGCGGGCGGCACGTGGACAGTGGCCGCGCCCGCGAAGGCTCGAACTTCCGCCGCCTTCACCGCCGACTTCCAGGCCCCCAGGAATTCAGCCACCGATTGGAAGCGGTCCTCCGGGCTCTTGGCCAGCGCCTTCAGCAGCACGCGCTCGATCTCCGGCGCCAGGTCGGCCTTGAGCGACGTCGGCGGCGGCAACGGCGCGCTGATCTGTTTGAGCACCACGGCCAGGGGCGTCTCGGCCTCGAAGGGCACACGGCCGGTGGTCAGTTCATACAGAATGATGCCCAGCGAGTAGATATCGGTGCGCTGATCCACCTTATCGCCCTGAGCCTGCTCCGGGCTCATGTAGGCGGGCGTGCCCATCATGGCGCCGGTGCTGGTGAAGTGGGCGCCGCCTTCCAACAGCTTGGCGATGCCGAAGTCGGTCAGAAACAGATTGCCCTGTGAATCGACCATGGCATTCGACGGCTTGAGGTCGCGGTGGACGACGCCCTGCCGGTGGGCGTAATCCAGGGCCTCGGCCAGTTGCGTGAAGAGCCGGTCCACCTCGGCCAGGCTGAGCAGGCCGACGCCCATGCGGTCTTTGAGTGTCCCGGCGTCCAGGTAGCGCATGACCAGGTAGGCCAGGCCGTGGCTCTCGCCGTAGTCATAGACCGGCAGGATGCGGGCGTGCTCGAGCCGGGCGATAGTGCGCGCCTCCTGCTGGAAGCGGCCGGTGAATTCCGGGTTCTCGGCCAATTGGCGCGGCAGGACCTTGATGGCGACGTAGCGGTCGGTGGCGGCGTGGTAGGCCTTGTAGACAGTGGCCATGCCGCCCTGGCCGATCTGGCCGATGAGGCGGTAGGAGCCGAGGTCCTGCCCGGGCTGGAGGTGGTCCACCATAAGGCGCCTCCTGACGGAATGAGCAACGGTTCTGAGTTGGAGAACTGCGGCGCGGCCACCCGAACAGGGTCAGCCGGCCCGCTTCAGGTGGCCTTGGCTTCGCCGGCCCGCTCAGCGCGGTGCATGGCGGTGACCGCCAGTTGCGCCACCACGAGCATCAGGTCCAGGTCATCCTGGGTGAACTCGCGGTCGGAGACTTTGTTGAGGACCTGGATCACGCCCAGCACGCGGCCGTTATCCAGACTGAGTGGCACACACACCATGGAGCGCGTCTTGAAGCCGGTCGTCTCGTCGATCAGCGCGTAAAAGCGCGGGTCGCGGCGCACGTCCATGACGATCTCGGGTTTGCGGGTGGCGGCGACCGCCCCGGCGATGCCTTCCCCAGCCGGCACGCGGTAGCCCTGGAGCGATTCAGCCGCGGTGCCGCGCACCACGGCGAAGACCAGGTCGCCGCTCGGGTCGTCGGTCAACATGAGCGAGCCATCGGACGCCTTGAGGACGGCCATGGCCGTATCCAGGATGTCGCTGAGGAGCTTGAAGACGTCGGTGTCGGCGGTGATTTTGAGGGAGAGGTAGTACAGGCCGGACAGGGCATGGACGGACTCACGCAAGGCCCGCAGCTCGTCCCGCAGCTCGCGGTTCTCGTCCGCCAGACGCCTTGCCTCTTCTTTCAAGAATCGGGTCGTCTCGTCGGTCATAACCACCTCGCGCTTGCAGGCATCATAGCACGGACGGGAGGACCGGGCAATTCTGCTCCGCCGGCTTAACAACTTCGGCCCGGGATATCCGGGCCGAAGCGGCGTGCTTATTCTTCACCGGCGTCGCGGCGGCGGCGCTTGTTGATACGGCGGATTGCCTTCTTCTTCTCAATCCGGCGCACCTCGCTCTTGGACACAAACCAGCGCTTATTGCGCAGCTGGGTGAGTATGCCGCTGCGCATTACCTTCTTCTTGAAGCGCTTGAGCAACTGGTCCTGAGACTCGTTGGGGCGTAGAACCACTCGGGTCATCGTAAGTCACCTCCCTTCAAGGGAGTTTTGGTCAGCAACATAGCGGGCGAAGTTTACCGTAAGAGTCGGCGGGTTGTCAATCACCAAACGCCCGGCCAGCGGCCGGCGATTATTCGGGGACGACTTCGTGGTCGCGGGTCTTCCAGACCTTGCTGGCGCGGTCGATAAACAGGATGCCGTCCAGGTGATCGATCTCGTGCTGGAAGATACGCGCCAGCCAGCCATCGGCCTTGAGCTTGATCGGGCGGCCCTTGCGGTTGAGCGCCCGGACGGTGACGGCGGCGTGGCGCAGCACGTTGCCGCCGTAGCCGGGGATAGACAGGCAGCCCTCGGCCCCTTCCAGCATCTCCTCGGAGCGGTGGGTGATCTCCGGGTTGATGAGCACGAACAGCTTAGGCTCCGGCGGTTCGGCTTCTTCCGGCAGCGCTTCGGAGCCGGGCGCATACTCGATCACGGCCAGGCGCTGGCTGACGGCCACCTGCGGCGCGGCCAGGCCGACGCCCGGCGCCTCGCGCATGGTCTCGATCATGTCGTCGATCAGGCGCTGCAGGACCGGAGCGTGTACGTCTTTGACGGCGTGGGCCTTCTTGCGCAGGAGCGGATTTTCCGGAGTGATAATCGTTCGGATCGCCATAAGCCTATCGAGCGGACCAGCCGTTAACTGCCCTTCGGCTGGTTCGCGTCATTCTTCTCCACTTCTTTGGTCGCCAGGTAATAGGCGCTGAGCACTTCGGCCAGGGCCTCCCGCTGGCGGCCGGCCTCCTGCCGGCGCTTGCGTTCGCGCATCGCCTCAATCCGGCGCTGGATGTCTTCCTGCACGCCGGGCGGGTCGTAGACATCGTCGAACGTGAACTCCTTGCCGGGGATGGTCGCCAGCACGTTGCCGAAGTTGAGCAGGCGGCCCCAGAAGTTCGGACGCTCGGAGCGCAAACCTTGGATATTCTCCAGCGCGGCCGAGTCGCGTGTCTCGCGGCCGAGCGGCTTGCGGTAGATGTCGATGATCTGGTCGGACGTCACCTGGTACAGGTCGTTGCGCCAGTCCTGGAATTCGTACAACCACCACAGCGCGCCGGGCACCAGCAGCACCAGGGCCACCAGCAGCACCACCGGCAGCGCGCCGGTCCCGAAAGTGCCGGCCAGCCCGAGGCCCACCAGCCCGGCCGAGAGCAGCATCAGCAACGAGGCGCCCCAGATCTCGCGCAGCAGGATCCACCAATGTTTGCGATAGACGATCGTGTCGCCGATGTCGTAGCGCAGCTGCAGTGAGAAGAAGCCCTGCCCGCGCCCAGCCGAGGCTCCGCCCGCCCGGCCGACCTCGCCGGGCGCCTTGTCTGGCTTGGGCTCGGCCATGGGCGGCGCGATGCGGACGCGGATAGCCGATTTAAGGGCGTTGACCTCCGACTCGCGCGCGCGCTGGCGCGTGCGGTTCATCTGCTCTTCGATCAGCGCCGCCACCATCTGCGGGTAGGCGATGGCGCGCAGCACCATCGGCTTGGACAGCGTTTTTACGGTCACATCGCCGTACTCGAGCACGCGGTCGGCCAGGCTCTCGGTCCCGGCGCCCACCGCCGTCAGCGCGCTCATCGACAGCGTCGTGCGGCTGTCGTAGATCAGGGTCACTTTTTCCACGTAGACCACGCGCTGGTTGGTGACGACGTAGAAGTCGTTGCCCCAGTCCACGTACACCCAGGCGACCCAGGCCAGCGCCGGCCCGCCGAGCAGGACGCCCGCCCAGATCGCCGCTGTCAGGCCCGCGAACGTGGCCGCCACACCCACCAGCACGGCCGCCACCAGCACGGCCGCCAGCGGCGTGAACAGGGATTGCCACAGCAGCCAGGTGTGCCGGCGCACGATCAGATAGACGTTCTCGGTGGCGTTCAGCCATTCCCACGGCCGGCTGAACAGCCAGCCGCGCGTCTCAGCCAGTTGGAGAAGCCCGACGCGGACGGATGGGTACTGTTGCAGCAGGGCGGTGAAGGACTCCGAACTCAGCCGCAGCAGCTGAACCTCACCCAGGGCGGTGCCGGTGTAGGGGTGGGTGCCGCCCAGCAGCGCCTCGGCGCCGAAGCAATCCCCGCCCTCCACCGTCTGCTCGCGCGCCGCGCCGGCCTGGGCCAGCCGGACCCGGCCGCGGTCCACAATGTAAAAAAACGCGCCGGCCTCACCCTGGGTGCAGACGGCCTCGCCGGCGGCGCGGGTTTCGCGCTCCAGCTGGCGCGTCACTTCCACCAGCTGCTGATCGGTCAGGCCGCGAAACAGGTACATCGGCCGGAGCCGATTAAAGATGAGCAGGGCGCGCCGGTCCATGTCCATCGCGGTCATTCTAGCACAACGAGCCAGGCCCGCTCGCCGCCCAGGCCTGACAACGGCGGCGCAACGAACTACAATCCAGTACGTATTAGCTGTGTGCAACCACTGGCTCCCTGCCCGCGCCAGCGCGGGCAGGGCACGAGTACCCCGGCCGCTGGAGACGACGGCCGGGGCGCGAGGCGTCATGTCTGTCCCCGCCCAACCCTGGCAACCCCCGGCTGACTTTGTCCCCCTCGAGACCGCGCTGGAGGGCGTGACGGTGTTCGCGCCGCGCCCGAAGGTCGAGGCCCCCACGGCGGCGCCGGTCTACCGCTGCCCGCGCTGCGGGGCGACGACCAAGTACGACGTGGCCGCCGGCGGCGTAGCCTGCGAGCACTGCGGCTACACAGCCGCCGTCGCGGCGGCGGCGGTCGGCCAGGCGGCCGCGCAGGACGAGTTCACGCTGACGGCCCTGCGGCAGGGCGCGCAGACTCCGTCCGCGGCCACCGGCGGCGCGGAGGCTCAGGAGGGCTGGGGCGTGGCCCGCAAGGAGATGCACTGCAACGCCTGCGGCGCGGACCTGGCCTTGGCGCCGGGCGCGTTGACCGTGACCTGCCCATTCTGCGCCTCCAACCAGGTGACCGTGCGGGACGCCGCCGACGATCAGCTCCGGCCGCGCTTCCTGATCCCGTTCAAGCTTCAGCCCGACGATACCAAGGCCCGCGCCCGCACCTGGCTGGGCCAGGGCTGGTACCACCCCGACGAGCTCTCGCGCTCGGCGCTGCTCGAGCACTTCAGCGGCGTTTACCTGCCGTTCTGGACGTTCGACGCGCGCATTGTGGCCGCCTGGCGCGCCGAGGTGGGCTACGAGCATCAGGAGCGCTACTACGACTCCGGCGACAAGAGCTGGAAGACGCGCACGGTTATCCGCTGGCGCTGGGAGGACGGCCGGGTGACGGTGACCGTCGACGACCTGCCGGTGGCGGGCACGTCGCGCGTCAGCGGCCGGCTGCTGGAACGCCTGCAGCCCTTTGACCTGGCGGGTCTGGTGGCTTATAACCCGGATTTCCTGGCCGGCTGGCAGGCCCAGGCCTACGATGTGCCGCTGCCGCAAGCCTGGGAGACCGGCAAGGCCAGCATGCGCGAGCGCGCCAAACAGGCCTGCCGCGCCGACATCCACTCCGGGCACGTCCGCAACTTCAGCATGACCGCCGATTTCGCCGACGAGGCCTGGCGCTACGTCTTGCTGCCCGTCTACGTGGCCGCCTACCGCTTCGAGGGCAAAGTCTTCCAGGTGATGGTCAACGGCCAATCCGGGACAGTGGCCGGGCAGAAGCCGGTGGCGTGGTGGAAGCTGTGGCTGGCCATCGCCGCGCTGCTCGCGCCCGGCCTGTGCGCGGGCCTGATCGGCCTGCCCTTGCTGCTGGTCGGCGGCGCCGGGATCGTGCCGATTGTGATCGGCCTGGTGCTGCTGGCCGTGGGCGGCGGCATCGCGTTGTGGTTGTACCAACAGGCGGCGGCCTCCGAAAAAGCCTGACCCGCTGGGCCACCGAGGCACCGCGGCATGGAGCAGTCAAGGACCAAACCCCTTTCTCCGTGTCTCAGCGTCCCTGTGGCGGATCACTTATGACTCTCCCTAACGCACAGATCATCGAAGAGGCCCAGCCGGTCTGGGACCTGGACGTCCAGCCCGCCGGCTGCCCGGCCTGCCGCCGCGCCTACCTGGCGCCGGCCGAACGCCTCGGCCAGCCCTGCCCGCAGTGCGCGCGCGGCCGGCTGGAGGCGCAGCCCGCCTTCATGCGCGCCGAGCCGCCTGAACTGCTCCTGCCCTTCGCGCGACGACCCGCCGACCTGCGGCCGGCGCTGGAAGCCTTCGTTAAAGACGTCTGGCTGCGGCCGGAAGATTTCAACGCCGAGTCTCTGCTCAAACGCGCCGTGCCCGTGTTGTGGCCGATGTGGCTGGTGGACGCCGATGTGGCCGCCGCCTGGCAGGCCGAGATGGGCTTCGATTACCAGGTGAAGAGCTCGCAGGAGGCCTTCCGCGACGGGCAATGGAAGACGACCGAAGTGGTGGAGACGCGCGCGCGCTGGGAGCCGCGCTGCGGCGAACTGCGGCGGCGTTACCACAACGTCGCCGTGCCGGCCCTGAGTGAAGCGGCGGCCCTGACGGCGCTGGCGGGCGAGTATCCCCTCGGCGAAGCGCGCCCCTACACGGCCGCGGCCGCGCAAGGCGCGCTGCTGCGTGTCCCGGACCTGCCGCCGGACAGCGCCTGGCCTCAGGCGCAGGCGGCCCTGGAGCGCCTGGCCGCGCAGGACTGCCAAACGGCGGCGCGCGCCCAGCACGTCCGCCAGATCCAGCTCGCCGCCGGCTACGACGCGCTCAACTGGACCCAGCTCCTGTTGCCGCTGTACGTCACCTATTACACCGACGACGACGGCCAGCCGCAGCCCGTGGTCGTGAACGGCCGCACGGGGCGCGTCGGCGGCCGGCGGCGGGCTTCCCAGCGCAAGGGCTGGCAGTTGGCCGGGATCATCGCCGGCGCGGCGCTGGCGGTCTTCGTGCTGGGCCTGATCGTGTCCGGCCTCGGCGCGCTCTTCCCGCCGCTGCTCTTCCTCGGCGTGATCTGCGTGGTGGCGGCCTTCGGTCTGGGCGTCGGCGCCTTCGTCCCGGCGGTCTGGCCAGGGCAATGGAATCGACGCCAAAGCGAGAACGGCTGAAACATTTGCGCTATAATCCCGCGTACCCCTGGCGCCGCTGGACGACGCCGGGGGCAGGCTGTCTATTCACCAGCCATCCAATCGCCGGCCTCGGCGACAGCCGGGCGGGGTGCGCGCAAGATGGGTTTCCTCGGTAATCTCTTCGGTAAACGCGACAAAGGCAAGGGCAAGCCCAAGGGCAAAGGCGGCGCCGCTCCTAAAGGCAAGGGCGGGGCCAAGGGCAAGCCGGACGGGCGTCCGCGCGCGGAGAAGCCCGCGCCGCCGCCCGAGCAGCTGCCCCTGCCGCAGTCCGGCCTCTCGCTGGACCGCAAGCTGGACATTGCCGGCGTCATCCTGGTTTTCGTCGGCCTGCTGTCGCTCCTCAGCCTGTTCACGGCCAACCAGAGCCCGATCATGGCGGCCTGGCTGACGATGCTCAGCCAGGCGGCGGGTTGGGGCCGCTTCGGCCTGCCGGTCGCCCTGATCGTCGTCGGCGGCTGGATCGTGCTGCGCAAGTTCGGGGACCAGCTGCCGCGGGTGGAGTTCGAGCGCCTGGCCGGCATCGTCCTCATCTATTTCGCCCTGCTCACCAGCCTGCACTTTGCGGCCGCGCCGTCCGAGGCCGAGATCTTCACCGTCGCCAAAGCCGGCGAAGGCGGCGGTTACCTGGGCGGCCTGATCCTGTCGGCCCTGTTCGGGGCTTTCGGCCAGCTCGGGACGTTCGTGCTGCTGATCGCGTGGTGGCTGATCGCCATCGTGTTCACGCTGGGCGTGTCCGTGCCGGAGCTGGTGCTCATGGTCGCCAACGGCTTGCGGCGCCTGCGCGGTTGCCGCCGCGTCGGCGCGCTCCAGGTTGGCCAGCATCAGCACGTTCGAGATCGCATCGGCGAGGCTCGCCGAATCCTGCGCCTCGACCACGCGGCCGTTGGT